>JACXTT010000771.1_pt1 | contig 54846 bp, 48 predicted proteins | sample 9270951 | NCBI WGS metagenome assembly JACXTT01 (sample SAMN15532306, study PRJNA645909) | rock metagenome | isolation source: weathered quartz diorite | place: Puerto Rico | collected 2017-06-21
GGAGTCGAATGCCGACAGCGGCGGCACTGGCAGTTCAGGCCCGACGCGGCGGCGTGCCGGCAAGTATCCGCCCAATGCCTGCCGGCGCTCATGCAGGTACGCATGCTCGCGCGAGCCTTCCTCGAATTTCAGGTAGCTGAGATCGGCCAGCTGCTCGTCGCTCAGCGGCAGGCGGAAGCGGTCGCGGAAACGCGCGAGCGTTTCGACGCGCATATGCTTTTGCTGGTGCGTGATGTTCTGCGCCTCGCCGGCTTCGCCCATGCCGTAGCCCTTGATGGTCTTGGCCAGGATCACGGTGGGCTGACCCGTGTGGTTCGCGGCGGCCTGGTAGGCCGCGTAGACCTTGTGCGGATCGTGGCCGCCGCGGTTGAGCAGCCAGATGTCGTCGTCGGACCAGTCTGCCACCAGCGCCTTGAGCTCGGGCGTGTTGAAGAAGTGTTCGCGTACGTAGGCACCGTCCTTCGACTTGAAGGTCTGGTAGTCGCCATCCACGCACGCCATCATGCGCTGCGCAAGGATGCCTTGCTTGTCGCGCGCAAGCAGGGCATCCCACTTGCTGCCCCAGACCACCTTGATCACGTTCCAGCCCGCGCCACGAAACTCGGATTCCAGTTCCTGGATGATCTTGCCGTTGCCGCGCACAGGGCCGTCCAGCCGTTGCAGATTGCAGTTGATGACGAAGACCAGGTTGTCGAGCTGCTCGCGCCCGGCCATGCCCAGCGCGCCGCGCGATTCGGGTTCATCCATTTCTCCGTCGCCGCAGAACACCCACACCTTGCGCGCGCGGTTGTCGCCGAAGCCGCGATCCTGCAGGTATTTCATGAAGCGCGCCTGGTAGATACCCATGATCGGGCCCAGGCCCATCGACACGGTCGGGAACTGCCAGAAGTCCGGCATCAGCCACGGGTGCGGATAGGACGAGATGCCCTGGCCGCCGACTTCCTGGCGGAAGTTGTCCATCTGCGCTTCGCTGAGCCGGCCCTCCAGGAACGCGCGTGCGTAGAAGCCCGGCGCGGAGTGGCCCTGGAAGAACACAAGGTCGCCGCCATGCTGGGCGGAGGGCGCATGCCAGAAGTGGTTGAAGCCGACTTCATACAGCGTGGCCGCCGACGCAAAGCTGGCGATATGGCCGCCCACGTTGGTATCGCGGCCCGCGCGCAGCACCACGACAATCGCATTCCAGCGGATGTAGGAGCGGATGCGGTGCTCCAGTTCCTGGTCACCGGGGCTGCGTGCCTGGGTGTCGAGCGGAATCGTGTTCAGGTAGGCCGTGTTGGCGCTGAACGGCAGGTAAATGCCGGCATCATGCGCGCGCCGGATCAGTTGCTCGATCAGGAAGTGCGCGCGCTGTGGCCCCTCGTGGGCGATGACGCCTTCGAGCGCCTCCAGCCATTCGCGGGTTTCCTGTGCATCGATGTCGTTGTCGGAGGACGGGATGGGCATCACTGACGCCATGGTGGTCTCCTGTCAGCCCAGCGTGGGGCGAGAAGCGCGGTCAAGGCCGCGACAAAGAAGGGGGAGAGTACAGCCGAAAGAGACTAGCACTGCGGCGCTGTCAGAGTAAGGTGCGCCGCGGCGAACATGGTGTTCGCCGCGCGGAAACGCCGCCGGGAGTGGTGACGGGCGTTCGGGACTGCGAGGTGCCGTCAGGCGCCATCGGCAAACGTGTCGACCGGCTTCGCTGCGCCGTCGGCGTATGCATCGACGCTGCGCACCGCACCATCGGTATAGGGATCGGTCTTGCGTACGGCCAGCGTACGGAATTGTTCATCGACAAGCTTCGGCGGTGCGCTGCGCGCGGCAAGTTGCTGGATGACCGCATCGGCACGGGCGCCATCGGTGAACGGGTCTGGTTTGCGTGACGTGGCATGGGCGTTGGCAGTGGCGATCAGCAGGGCGGCGGTGGTCAGGAACACGGTCTTCATGGTCTGGGGTCCTTCGGGTAGACAGGTAGCGGAGTTGTGCTGGGCCGGCGACGCGATGGCAAACGCGCGGTCCCACACAGGCACTATACTACTAACCGTACTGTACGGTACTGTTTATGTGGGTGCCAGACACTACCCTTCGCGGCGCTAGTGAGCGGGGGACCGAAGACCAGCCGCGTTTGGTAGACTGCGCCGTCATGCCAATCCGTTCCTGCCTCCTGTGAAAACTACGCCGCCGCCAACGCTGAAACGGTCCACTACCGAAGACAAGCCTGCCGTGCGCATCACGCGCCGCGGCGAAGCCAAGCGTGCCGCGATTCTGGAAACCGCCGCCGAGATGTTCCTGGCCCGAGGCTACGACGGCGTCAGCGTGGACGAGATCGTGAAGGCCTGCGGCGGGTCGAAGACCAACGTCTACAGCTATTTCGGCGGCAAGGATGGCCTGTTTGTTGCGGTGGTCGAGGCGCTGTGCGACCGCTTCCTCGAGAAGGTCGAAAAACTCGAACCGTCGCGCAGTAATACGGCACAGGGGCTGCGAGCGCTTGCACGCAGTTTCCTGGAGTCTCTGCTGCAGGACAGCCACCTGGCATTCCTGCGGCTGATCATTGCCGAGGCGCGCCGTTTTCCGGAGATCGGGCAAGTCTGGTACGCGCGCGGGCCGGTGGCTACCTGCCAGTATGTGGCCGCCTACCTGGCGCAACAGCAGGCCGCGGGCACGAAACTGAACGCCACGCCCGAGGTCGCGGCGCAGCACTTTCACAGCATGGTCATTGCCGGTGTCCTGCACCGCACGCTGGCCACCGGCCAGCACCCCGGCCCGGCGCAGATCGATGCGCTGGTCAAGTCCGCCATCGACCTGATCGTGGCGAAGCCGGCGTACTAGCCTGAGCGGTTACGCCAGGCTCTTCATCCGATAGAACAGTTCGACGCGCTCCACCGCGTCGCTGCCCTGTTCCTGGAAGCGCTGGATGTGCTCGGCTCCCGTGTGGTGCGCCTCCTGGGCCTGCGGACTCTCCCAGTGCTCGACAAAGATGAAGCGGCGCGGATCGTCCTGCTGCGCGAACAACTCGTAGCGCAGGTTGCCGGCGTCCCGGCGCGACGGCTCCACGATGGCTTTGAGCTGCTCGCCCAGTTCCGCCTCCCTGCCGGCTTTCGCATACAACACCACAAGCACAAAAAAGCTCTCGTCCATGCTGGTTCCCCGGTTGCCGACGGCTCGGTACAGGGCAGGCTAGACAATGAAGTCACTGGCTGCAAGTTCTGCTTCGCTGTTCGGCAACGTCGAACGGCGGGTTCTGCCACTGGCTATCACGCTCCCGGCCGATCCTCACCTATGCTGCAAGGGCTCGCTGCAAGCCGTTATTGACCAGCGGCGCCACGCGCACCGCATGGCGAGCGTTTGCCCATTCTTCCCGGAGACCAACATGGCCAGCGAACCCATCCGCGATCCTCTCAAGGATCATTTGCTCACCCCGCAGAACGCCGCCTTCGTCGTCATCGATTACCAGCCGGTGCAGGTGAACTCGATTGCCTCGATGGACCGGCAACTGCTGATCAACAACATCGTCGGCACATCGAAGGCCGCCATTGCCTACAAGCTGCCGATCATCCACTCGACCGTAAACGTCAAGACCGGACTGAACAAGCCGCCCATCCCGCAGCTTGCCAAGGTACTGAAGGACTATCCGACCTACGACCGGACCACCATCAACTCCTGGGAAGACGTCGAGTTCCGCGAAGCCGTCAAGGCGACCGGCCGCAAAAAGCTCATCATGACCGCGTTGTGGACGGAGGCATGCCTGACCTTCCCGGCGCTCGATGCACTGGCCGAAGGCTATGAGGTGTATGTCGTGGCCGATGCGGTTGGCGGTACCTCGGTCGCCGCGCACGAGGCCGCGCTGCGACGCATCGAACAGGCCGGCGCCAAGATGATCAGCGTGGCGCAGCTGTTCTGCGAACTGCAACGCGACTGGTCGCGCCAGGACACCGTGCCGGCCTTCATCAACCTGTTCATCGAGACCGGCGGCACGGCCGGCATCCAGTTCTCGTACGACCGTACTGAGTAAGTGCCCGCGGGCAGGGCCCGGCGCATCCGTTCCCCAACCTGTCGGGCCGGGCTCTCCCCATGGGAGTGGGCCTGCGTTATCTCCGTGGTCATTCCCATTTCGCCTGTCCCTGTGACAGGCGTTTTTTCTTGTTGAATTGATACCGTACGGTACGGAAATATTCTCCTTGCGCAGGTCGGAAGTCACGCCTAGAATTTGCGTATAGCGCTTGAATATTCGTCTAGCGCAAAATATAGGAGACGAAGTGATGTCGACTTCCCCAGCAAGCAAAGCGCCGCCGGCAACGGCAATCGCCTATGTGGACACGCACGGCGTGTCGGTCCACGGCCTCAACCTGAGCCGCGACCTGATCGGCCACGTGGGTTTTACCGAGTACTTCCTGTTCCTGCTGACCGGCCGGTTAGCCGACAGTGGACTGGTGGCGGTCACCAATGCGTGCCTGGTCGCGATTGCCGAGCACGGCCTGGTGCCATCCGTGCAGGCCGCGCGCATGACGCTTGCTGCCGCCCCTGATGCGTTGCAGGGCGCCGTCGCGGCGGGGCTGCTCGGATGTGGCTCGGTGATCCTGGGCGCGTCGGAAACGGCGGGGCTGATGCTGCGGGACGTGCTGGCCACGCAGGGCGAGCGCTCGCTCGAAGACAGTGCCGATGCCGTGGTGGCCGCGCTGCGCCGCGAGCGCAAGCCGCTGCCGGGCTTCGGTCATCCGACCCACAAGGAGGGCGATCCGCGTGCGCATCGCCTGCTTGAATTTGCCCGCGAACTCGGTCTGGCCGGCAGCCATGTGGCGGCACTGGAGGCCGTTGCCGCAGCCGTTCCCCGGCATTTCTCCCGGGCCCTGCCGCTCAATGTCTCCGGCGCGATTCCCGCCGTGCTGCTGGATGCGGGCTATCCCGCCGGCTCCCTCAAGGGCGTGCCGCTGCTGGCGCGCGTCGCCAGCCTGATTGCGCACCTGCAGGAAGAGTCGCGGCAGCCGATCGGCTTCGCGCTGGCCGATGCGGCCGAGCATGCTATCGCCTACACGGGGCCGGAGGCCAGGACGTCATGACGCATTCCGCCAACCCGACCGAGGCTCAGGCACTGTCGCCGCTGGAAGTGCTGCGGCAATACCGGGCGCACGACTTTTCGCTGACGGATTTCCTCGCCGCGCGCGTTGCACAGCACCCGGACAAGCCGGCCCTGCTGTTCGAGGGCGAGACCTGGAGCTATGGTGAACTCGCTGCGCGCATCGCGCGTACCGCAGCGTGGCTGGCCCACGATATGAGCGTCCGCGCGGGCGACCGGGTTGGCGTGCTGTCGGCCAACCATCCATCCACCGTGGTGCTGATGTTCGCGCTGGCGCGCCTTGGCGCCACGCTGGTGCCGGCCAATCCCGACTATCGGCTGGACGAGGCGCTGTACGTCTTCGACCATGCGCAGATCTGCGGGCTGGTCTGTTCGCCGGCCACGCTCGACACGGCCACCGCCGTCGTCTCGCAGCTTGGCGGCGGCATCTGGCTGCGCGCCAACGAGGCTGGCGCGCACGAGCAGGCGATGATCGGCGAGTCGGAAGCCGGCACAGTGCTGCAGGCCGAAGCCAGTGCCACGGCGATGATCATCTACACCTCTGGCACGACCGGCTTTCCAAAGGGCGCCATGCATGGCCAGCGCGGCTACGTGCTGACGGCCGAAGCCTTTGTCGGCCGCATGCACCTGCAGCCGAACGAGCGCGTGATGTGCGTGATGCCGCTGTTCCACATCAATGCGCTGATGTACTCGGTCGGTGGTGCGCTGGCCTGCGGCGGCTGCCTGGTGCTGGCGCGTCGGTTCTCGGCATCGTCGTTCTGGCGCTTCGCGGCCGAAAGCGGCGCGACCGAGGTCAATCTGGTTGCCGCGGCAGCGAGCATCCTGGCGCGGCGCCCGCGCGACGAGTTCGTGCCCGGCCATCGGATCACCAAGATGTTCATCGCGCCGCAAACGCGCGAGATGGTGACCGTGATGCGCAATGAGTTCCATGTGGCGCGGCTGATCGAATGCTATGGCATGACCGAGATTCCGGGCGTGATCGCCAACCCGTTCCACGGCCCGCACAAGCTGGGCACGATGGGGCTGATTTCGCGCCACCCGGATCCCGATATCGCGGCGCCGCAGGCGCGCATCGTCGGCGAAGACGGCAGCGATGTCGCACCCGGTGACACGGGCGAGCTGCTGATCCGCACGCCGACGCTGATGCAGGGCTACTACCGCGACAGTGCCCAGACCCAATCGGCCTTCCGCGAAGGGTGGTTCACCACCGGCGATCTCGTCCGCCAGGACGCGGATGGCTACTACGTCTTCGTCGCACGCAAGAAGGACGTGATCCGCCGCAAGGGGGAAAACGTCTCCGGCGCGGAGCTGGACCGCGTGTTCGGCGAGCACCCGGCGGTAGAGGAGGCCGCGGCGATCGGCGTACCCGCCGAGCTCGGCGAAGAAGACATCCTGCTGGCCGTGCAATGGCGTGCCGGCAGGGAAGTCGGTGCGGCCGAGCTGGTGGACTGGGCGCGCGACCGCCTGGCTGTGCACAAGCTGCCGCGCTATGTGGTGCGGGTCGAACAGATTCCCCACACCCCCACGCACAAGCCGGCCAAGCACCGCCTCAAGGCGGATACGGGCCTGCTCGCTCGCGCGACGGATCTGGCCGGCTGAGCGGATATCGCGTAACGGCTGCCGTCACCCGGCGGCCCTGACAAAAACGGAGACAAAGATGAACCAGACCAACAACCCCACACTGTCCCGCGCACTGGCAGCCATGTGCGCGGATGCCGACGCCGATCCGGCCCTGCAGGCGAAGTTCGCGATCGCGCTGCGCCACTTCCACGCGATGCTCGACGAGCTGCAGCTGACGGATGCCGAGCTCTACCGCATCGCCGGGTGGCTCTCTCAGGTAGCCCGCGACGACGAGCTGATCATGCTGTGCGACATGATGGGCCTGACCATGCGTTCGCTGGATCTGGCGCGCACCGGTACCGAAGCCACCGCGCAGAACGTGACCGGACCGTTCCCGAAGGACGGCGTTGCCGAAGGCCCGAACCCTTGCCAGCTTGCCGCCGCCGACGAACCCGGCCAGCGGATGGAACTGAGGGGGCGGGTCAGGGATGCGGTGACCGGGCAGGTATTGTCCGGCGCGCAACTCATCGTCTGGCAGCCCAACCAGTACGGGCGCTACGAAAACGAGGACGACTCACAGTCCGAGGACAACCTGCGCGGCAAGCTGCGTTGCGACGCGGAAGGCGGCTTCCAGGTGTTCACGGTTCGCCCGGGCGGCTACATCATCGGCCGCGAGGATACGGCGGTGGGCGTATTGATGACGCAACTGGGCCGCAACCGCCAGCGCGCGCCGCACATCCACTACCGCGTGCTGCATCCGGGCTACCAGACCCTGACCTCGCAGATCTACTTTGCCGGCGATCCGGCCAATCCGGTCGACTGCATCTTCTCGACCATTGCCGACCACATCGTCGAAGTCAGCCCGCATCCCGAGCGCGATGACCATCAGCTCGTGACGCTGGAGATTGCGATGGAGCCCGCGGTCTAGCCGGCAGCCGTGATGGAGTGCGCCAGCGCCGGGGCACGCAGCAGCGCGGATTCGATCATGGCGGCGGCGTCGCGCAGCGCGGGCAGCCGCTCCGACAGCAGTTCCTGCGAGCTGGCGCGCCCGGATTCTGTGGAGCAGTTGATTGCGGCGATGACGCGGCGGGAAGCGTCCCGCACCGGCACCGCGACCGACAGCACGCCGATCTCGAGCTGGCTTTCCTGCAATGCGTAGCCCTGTTCGCGAGCCTGATCCAGTGCGGCGCGCAACTGGTCCGCTTCGCTGAGCGTCATCGGGGTGTACTTCTGGAACGGCGCCCTGGCCAGCACGGCGTCCTGCTGCGCCTGCGGGGCATGGGACAGCAGGGCCAGGCCCAGCGAGGTGCAGTGCACAGGCAGGCGGTAGCCCACGGACGCGCGGAACACGATGCGCCGGCTGCTCGGCACGTGTGCCAGGTAGACCACGCTGTCGCCGTCCAGGATCGCCAGCGAGACGGAGTCGCGAAAGCGGTCGGCCACCTCCTGCAGGAACGGCTGGACCACGTCGCGCAGGTTCATCGAGCTAAGGTAGGCCGCGCCCAGCGACAGCACCTTGGGCAGCAGCAGGAAGCGGCGGCCGTTGGCGCCGATATAGCCGAGCGACTGGAGCGTCAGCAATGCGCGGCGTGCCGTGGCCGGGCTCATGCCGGTGGCCTGGGCGACTTCGCTCAGGGTCATTTCGGGCGTGCCTTCGGTGAATGCCTGGATGACGGCCAGGCCGCGCGCCAGGGCTGCCACGTAGTCACGATGACCCTCGTCGAGCCGGGACGGCGGGTCTTCACTGGCGGGAGGGCGGGTCGGGTCGGTGGATGTCATGGCCGCATTTTATCCGCTCTGGGGCGGATGTCCCTTTTGATGAACGAGACAAGTCGTGTGAGGTAGCAGAGTGATCCAGGCCGAAAACATGTCCGGCGGCAATCCCGACGCCGATATCGCACCGCCCCTTGGCGCGGGGCAATGACCTTTCCAACAGGAGACAGCAGCATGGTGCAAGCCAATCAACCGGCCAGCCTGCTCGACAAACTATGGGCCAGCCACGTGATCCGCGAGCAGGCCGGCGGCCCTTCGCTGATCTATATCGACCGGCACCTGGTCAATGAGGTGACCAGCCCGCAGGCATTCGAAGGGCTGCGCCTGCACGGCCGCAAGGTGTGGCGGCCGGCATCGGTGCTTGCCACGGCCGACCACAATGTGCCCACCACCGATCGGGCCGCGGGCATTGCGGACCCGGTCAGCCGCGCACAGGTCGAGGCGCTCGACCGCAACTGCGCCGAGACGGGCATCGTCAACTTCGGCATGAACGACCCGCGCCAGGGCATCCTGCACGTGGTCGGTCCCGAGCGCGGCGCCACGCTGCCCGGCATGACCATTGCCTGCGGCGACTCGCATACGTCGACCCACGGCGCATTCGCGGCCTTTGCCTTCGGCATTGGCACGTCGGAGGTCGAACAGGTGCTGGGTGCGCAATGCCTGTGGATGAAGAAGCCCCGTTCAATGCTGGTGCGGGTGGAAGGCGAGTTGCCGAGCGGCGTGGCCGCCAAGGACATCGCGCTGGCGCTGATCGGGCGCATCGGCACCGCCGGCGCCACCGGACACGTCATCGAGTTCGCCGGCGGCACCATCCGCGGCCTTGGCATGGAAGCGCGCATGACGGTCTGCAATATGGCCATCGAGGCCGGCGCGCGCACCGGCATGGTCGCCGTGGACGACACCACGCTGGCCTACCTCGCGCATCGCCCGCAGGCGCCGCAAGGCGAGGCGTGGGAGCGCGCCAGCGCCCACTGGCGCACGCTGCGCAGCGACCCCGATGCACGCTTCGATGCGGTCGTGGAGATCGACGCTGCCTCGCTTCGCCCGCACGTGACGTGGGGCACATCGCCCGAGATGGTGGTGGCGATCGGCGAGCGCATTCCCGACCCGCAACAGGAGGCCGATCCCGTCAGGCGGCGAAGCATGGAGCAGGCGCTGTCCTATATGGGACTGCAGCCCGGCACGCCCGTGGCAGCCATTGCCCTCGACAAGATCTTTATCGGCTCGTGCACCAATGCGCGCCTGGAGGATCTGCGTGCCGCGGCGGCGGTGGTGCGGGGCCGCCGCGTCGCGCCGAATATCCGGCAGGCGCTGGTCGTTCCCGGCTCAGGGCTGGTGAAGTCGCAGGCCGAGGCCGAAGGGCTCGACAAGATCTTTACGGATGCCGGCTTCGAGTGGCGCGAGCCGGGATGCTCGATGTGCCTGGGCATGAATGACGACCGCCTCGCGCCCGGCGAGCGCTGTGCCTCGACCTCGAACCGGAACTTCGAAGGCCGCCAGGGGCCCGGCGGCCGCACGCATCTGGTCAGTCCGCAGATGGCCGCCGCCGCGGCAGTGGCCGGGCATTTCGTCGACGTGCGCGTCCTGCAGCAGGAGAAACAAGCATGAAGCCCTTTACGGTACTCGACGGGCTGGTGGCCCCCCTTGACCGCGCCAATGTGGACACGGATGCCATCCTGCCCAAGCAATTCCTCAAGTCCACCCAGCGCAGCGGCTTTGGCCCGTACCTGTTCGACGAGTGGCGCTATCTCGACCATGGCGAACCCGGGCAGGACTGCGCGCAGCGGCCGCGCAATCCGGACTTCGTGCTGAACCAGCCGCGATACCAGGGCGCCTCGGTGCTGCTGGCGCGCGAGAACTTCGGGTGCGGATCGTCGCGTGAGCACGCGCCGTGGGCGCTCGAGGATTTCGGGCTGCGCGCGCTGATTGCGCCGAGCTTTGCCGACATCTTCTACAACAACTGCATGAAGAACGGCCTGCTGCCGATCGTACTGGACGCCAAAGCCGTTGACTGGCTGTTCGCCGAGGTCGGCTCGACACCGGGATATCGCCTGCATATCGATCTGGCCACGCAGCTGGTGACGACCCCCACGGATGAGGTCATTCCCTTCACGCTCGATCCGTTCAAGAAGTACTGCCTGCTGAACGGGCTGGACGACATTGCGCTGGCGCTGCAGCACCAGGAGGAGATCCGGCGCTACGAGAAGGAACGGGCCCGGGCCGAGCCGTGGCTGTTCGGTTGAGCACCAGCGTCAGCCGGCACAACCCGCATCAACATCCATATCAACAAGAGAACAGGAGGCACCATGCATTGCCACCATACGCCCGCAGGACGCCATGCCGGAGCCCGGCACCGCTCGCATCGCTTGACTCGCTTGACAGGCCGGCTCGCCGCCGTCAGCCTGGCGTGGCTGGCAGGCGCCGGCGCTGCCTTGGCGCAGACGTATCCCACGCAGCCGATCCGGCTGGTCGTGCCTTACGCACCGGGCGGGACCACCGATATCATCGCCCGGCAGCTGGCGCACCGCCTGTTGGAAAAGCTCGGCCAGCAGGTCGTGGTCGAGAACCGGAGCGGCGCCAATACCGCCATCGGCGCCGACCTCGTGGCGCGGGCGAAGCCCGACGGCTACACGCTGCTGCTGACCAACGACGCGACTTTCGTGCTGAACCCGGTGATCCTGCCAGGGTTGACGTACAACGTCTCGCGCGATTTCATACCCGTCGCGGCCATCGGCTACGTGCCGCTGGTGCTTGCTGTTCCGGGCAGCCTGCCAGTCAGCAACATGAAGGAACTGGCCGCCTACGCAAAGAGCCGGCCGCGCACGCTCAGCTACGGCTCGTTCGGCAATGGCAGCCAGCCGCACCTGATGGGCGAACTGTTCAACAAGCTGGCCGGAACGGACCTGACCCACGTGCCATATAAAGGCTCGGCGCCGGCCGTGAGCGATGTCATTAGCGGCCAGGTCCTGTTCACGTTCCCGGCGCTGCCGACGATCCAGAGCTTCCTGGATGCCGGCAAGCTCAAGGTGCTGGCCGTCAGCGGGGAGAAGCGCACGCAGGCACTGCCGGACGTTCCCACGTTTGCCGAGGCGGGCTTCCGTGAAATGAACATCTCCGCGGTCTATGGCGTACTGGCGCCGGCGAAGCTCCCCAAGCCTGTGCTGACAAAGCTGAACGCCGCCATCGTGGAGATCCTCAATGACCGGGACTTCGTCGAGAAGAAGTTCGCAGCGCAGGGCATGGTGCCGATGCGGTTTTCCCCGGAGCAGTTCGCCCGCTATATCAGCGACCAGACTCAGCAAACGAAGCGGACCGTGGCGCTGGCGGGGCTGAAGGTCGAATAGCGCTGCGCGCCAGCCCGCGGGAAAGCGGTCGACGCGGCATGGCCAGGGCTACGGCTTGTCCGGCAGTACCGTGACCGTGCATGTCGTTCCCATCGCCAGCGGCAGCCCCGCAGGCTCGTCGTCGAGAACAATCCGCACCGGCACCCGCTGTGCCAGCCGGATCCACGTGAATACCGGGTTCACGTCGGCGAGCAGGTTGGCGCCAGTGGGGTTGTCCCGGTCGGCAATGCCGCGCGCAACGCTTTCCACGTGCCCTTTCAGCGGGGCCCCACCCGACATCAGGTGGACGTCCACCTTTGCACCGACCCGCACGTTGGCGAGCTTGGTTTCTTCAAAGTAGCCATAGACCCAGTAGGAGTGCTTGTCGATCACCGCCATGCGCGCGGTGCCGGCACTCACATAGTCGCCGGCGAACAGGTTCAGGTTGGTGACGTATCCGTCCACCGGCGAATGGACTTCACTGCGCCGCAGGTTGAGCTTCGCGGTGTCCAGGGCGGCCAGGCTGGCCTGGTAGTTGGCCAGGGCCTGCTTCTCCTGCGCGCCGACATCTTCGCGGCTCTCGACGGAGACCACCGAGCTCTCAAGGTTGCGGCGACGCACGGCCTGCTGGTGCCGCATGTCCAGTTCCGCCTTGCGCGCCTGCGCCTGTGCCTCGGCCTGCGCGAGCGCCTGCCGGAAGCGCTCCTGGTCGATGACAAAGAGCAGGTCGCCCTTGCGTACCTCCTGGTTGTCGCGTACGGCTACCTGCGCCACCAGCCCGGAAACATCGGCCGCAATGTTGATCACCTCGGCCCGCACCCGTCCGTCGCGCGTCCAGGGCGAGTACATGTAGTGGACCCAGAGGCTGTAGCCCAGGGCGATGGCGGCAGCGGCCAGCAGCGTGGTAGCCAGGAAGCGAAGCACGGTTTGGGAATCGGGTTTCATGAGGTGGTTCTTGGTATCAGTCCCAAAGCAGAAGGCCGACACCGCTGAATATGCAGACAAAGAGGGCAACGCGGAACAGGGACGGATGCCAGACCCGGCGGTACAGGCCAGTGCGCACCAGCAGCCGGTCAAGCATCCAGTACAGCGCTGCGCATGCCAGGAATACCGGCAGCAGCGACGGCATCAGCACGGAAAACAGGGCGATCTCACGCGGCATGGACAATGGCTCCCGTCACGGTTGTGGCTGCGCGGCGTCGAAGCCGCCGCCGAGGGCCAGCATCAGGCGCGCCCACGCATCCAGCCGGGCGGCCTGCACCAGCGCCAGCGCCAACTGCTGCCGCCGGAGCTCGTTTTCCGTGGCCAGCACGTTCAGGTAGTCGGTGAAGCCGCCGCGGTAGCCTTTCTCGGCCAGGGTATAGGCGCGCTGTGCGGACTTCAGCGATGCCTCGATGCCTTGCTGTTGCCGGCCCAGCGATTGCAGCGAGATGACCTGGTCCGCCACGCCCTGGAACGCGGCGAGCACGGTCTTGTTGTAGGTTTCCACCGCCAGGTCATAGTTGGCGGTGGCAATGGTGTAGTTGCCCTGGCGCCGGCCGCCGTCGAACAAAGGCAGCGACAGCGCCGCGCCGACGTTGTGGCCGATGGCGTCCCGGCTGACGAAGGTGAAGAAGTTGCCGAACGCGGCCGAGGCCAGCCCGACGCTCGCCACCAGGTTGATGTTCGGGTAGAAGTCGGCCTTCGCGGCCTTGATGCCCTGCGCCGCGGCTTGTACACGCCAGCGTTGGGCTACCACATCGGGCCGGTGGCCCACGAGTTCGGCCGGCAGCGACGCTGGAACGGCCACAGGCGTTTCGAGCAGCAGGCGGGGACGCTGCAGGGAATCTCCTGCGCCGGGGCCCTGGCCGCTCAGGATGGCGATCTGGTTCTTCGCCAGCGCGATCTGCCGTTCCGACTGCAGCACCAGGGCCTCCAGCGCTGGCAGTGGAGTTTGCGCTTCGCTCAGTTCCAGTTCGCTGGCCAGGCCGCGGCCAGCGCGCTTGCGAATAATGTCGTAGATGTTGCGCTGGCGTGCCAGGTTGGCCTGGTTGACATCCAGCAAGGCATATTGCAGCGCCAGGTCCACGTATGCCCGCACCACAGAGGCTTCCAGGTTGATCTGTACGGCGCGGGCTTCGGTGGCGGCCGCCTGCACGCCGTCGAGGGCACCCTGCAGGACTGCGTGGTTTCGGCCCCAGAGATCCAGGTCGTAGCTCAGGTCGACGCTGATGTGGTTGTTCCAGGTGGTGTGGCCGCCAAGCGGCTGCGGCGTAGCCAGGCGCGGAAAGCGGGTGCGGCCGAAGGCGCCGCCTGCGCTGACGTTAGGCTCGATCGCCGCGCCTGCGGTCCGCGCCAGGCCCTCGGCCATCAAACTGCGAGCCTCTGCGATACGCATGTCGGGGTTGCCGGCGACAGACTGTGCGACCAGCGCGTTCAGCGTGGCGTCCCCCATACGCTCCCACCAGGCTTGCCGGGGCCAGCCCGCGTCCTGCTGGGTGGCCCGCAAGGCCGCGCCGGGATCGATCGCGGCGGCGTCGATGGGGGTGGACGCGGGGGCGATGCCGCCCGTGCTGGCGCAGCCGGCCAGCACCATGGCCGCGGCGCAGCAGGCGATGCGTCGGCTCCAGGTGGCGGTGGGGGCAGTGGATGCAGCGGATTCCATGTGAGATTCAGGCGGGCTTTACCGCCACGTCCGCAGCCGGGTCTGTAACCGGAAACGCGTTGTCGAGCAGGGATAGCCGGATGACATGCAACTGGGCGCGCACCCGGGCCGGGCCGGCCGTGAGCGCGCCGGATGCATCGCCGCCCCGGTCCGCCTCTGCCGCGGTCTCGCGGATCACCTGTTCGACGATCTCCAGCGCCCGCTGCAGCGACGCTGGCGATGGCGCCCGGAACAGGCTTGCCACGGCCGCCAGCAGCAGGTCCTGCTGCGCCTGCCACGGACCTGGCATCACATGGCGCGCCACCGCTTCCCGAATGTAGATCACCGCCAGGCCGATCTCCAGCGCGGCGAACGACCAGTTCAACATCACTGCCTGGCTGGCCCGGCCGGTGACAGGCCGCGTGCCGGCGTACTGGATGAAGTCGCGCAGGTTGCTTTCAAACGTGACACGCAGGCCCGCCAGGGAGCCATAGCAGACCCGCGTGGCCACCAGCGCACGCAACTGGCGCAGGTAGCGGTCGGCCAGCCACGGACTGCCGGTGGGCACGATGGTGGCAAACGCGAGCGACGCCAGCCCGATGCCGAGCAGCGTGGCCAGGCCGGCATCCAGGTAGCCGACCGGGTTGTAGAGCGCCGGGTTGGCCAGGTTGGTGAGGAAGCAGAAGTAGATGCCGAAGCCCAGTCCGATGATCGCGGTGGACGGGAAAGTGCCGAGGAAGCTGCCGGCCAGCACGAACGGCAGCAGGCAGACGGCCAGCAGCGTGAAGCCGTCAAGCCGGGGCAGCAGGGCGAAGTTGAACACCATGCCGGCGAGCAACGCCGCCAGGCAGCCGATCAGCATATGCCTGGCCACCGTGGTGGGTTGGGGCATGATCGAATAGAGCGCGATGGCGATGGTCGTGGCGATCAGCGCGGAGCCGCCGTTGCTCCAGCCCGAGGCGACCCATAGCCACGAGCACGCGAGGACGGCGATGGCCGCGCGCAGGCCCGATGCCATGGCAAAGGCCCGGTTGGCCGAATTCAGGAGGCGGTCGGGGCGGTCGGGGCGGACATCGGCGGGAGGCAGCATGTCCGCGGCGCGTTCGCTGCGCAGTGCAAGGTAGCTGGCGGCAAAGGCCAGCAAGTCGGCCACGCCGTCGTCGAGCACCAGCGCGCCCGCGGCGAAGCGGTCGCGCGTGGCAGCCCCGGCGTCCGCCAGGCCGGCTCGTGCCGTCCGCACGTAGTCCGGCATGTCGTTGCGCAGTGCCTGCAGGCGCGCGTGCAGCGCGCGCATCTGTTCCAGGCCAAGTCTGCCGCCCGGACCGCCCGGTTCGACCTCAGGCAGCACGGCGAGCACGCGCCCCGACAAGGCTCGCAGCGCTTCGCCGGCGCGATGGTCCGCCACCCGCGCAACGCGCAACTGGAGCTGGTGAAGGCTGTGAAAGCGCGCCACCGCGTCCAGGAAGTCGTGATTCAGCCGAATCATCAGCGCATTGCCCGCGCGCATTTCCGGATCTTCGAAGACCGTGGCACTGCGCAGGTTCTCGAGCTGGGCGCGCTGTGCCATCAATTGCAGATGGGACAGCCGAAGCGAGTCCGTGGGCTGCTCGCCGCGCAATGCCTGGCGGACGAAGCCGATAAAGCTCATGGCATGTTGCTGGCCGGCGCCGAGCAGCATGACCGTGACCCGCTGCGGAAAGACCAGGCCGCTCACCAGGCCCGCGCAGAGGATGCCGATGGATACCTCGCTGAGGCTGACCACCACGTTGTCGAAGATCCCATACGGATTGCCGATCGAAGGCACCGCGGCAATGCAGGTGGCGTAGCCGGACAGGACAAAGCCGTACGACTGGTAGTTCCGGTAATAGGCCGCGCCCGCTACGCACAGTCCGATCCAGGCAGACAGGCAGGCGAAGAACAAGACGCGCTCCTGCGGAAAAGCGTGGAACAGGGCCAATGCCGCCAGGTTGCCTGCCAGCATGCCTGCGGCGCGGTAAAAGCCGCGCGCCAGCACCATGCCGCTGTGCTGGTGCATCATGAGGATCACCACCGAAACCATGGCCGTGCGCGGCGACGACAGTTCGAGCCGCATGCTGAGCCACGTCGCCATGAGCACGGCCAGCGCGGTCTTGGCGGCATGCAGCCAGCGGCCGCGTTCTGCCTGCCAGTACGCCCGGGCTGCACCGGCCGGCGCGAGCGGCCATGCGCCACGCCGGAGTCCCTTGGCGTCCACCGCGATCCTCAAAGGTGCAGCACGATGCTGCCGGGACCCGCGCCCATCAGGATGGCAAAGCCGCCGATGATGCTGATGTGTTCCAGGAAGCCCGTGAACATGAGCGTGCGCTGCACGCCTTCCTGGTTCCAGAAGTCATAGAAGATCACGGCGGTCGCGAGCGTGAACAAGGCCAGCAGCAGCGATGCGGCAACGGTCTGGTATCCGGCCATGATGGCCAGGCCGCAGACGAGCTGGACCACGATGGTGGCAGACAGCGCTACGCGCGGGAAAGGCAGGTTGCGCGCCCGGACCTCGTCCAGCCCGTGGCGGAAGAACAGCAGCTTGTTGGCGCCGCTGAGCACGAACATGAAGGCAATGAATACGCGGCCGGCGAGGAGATAGTAGTCCGACATGGGGCTTCCCGAGGAGGTTCGGCCTTCCTGGCGCATTCAGGCCAGGTGGCCTGTGCAGGATAGGCGAGGGTACGCCCCGGGTGTGAGAGGCCGCGGCAGAACACGCTGTTCGGCGCGCGAGAACGGGCCAGCGGGTACCCGCGGGTGCCGTGGCCGACCAGCCGGGAAGGACTGCCTCAGGCGGTGGCTTCCGCCGTGACCCCGCGCTTGCGCGCCGTGGTGGTGCCGGCCTTCTGTCGCGCCAGGTACTGGAGCACCAGGTCGTTGGTGTGCTGGAAATGGTCCGACTCGGGGTTGAGTGCGCCGCCCTGGCCGCGCAGCACCGTCGGGATGCGCATCAGGCGATGGTGCGCAGCCACCACTTCGCTCTCCCAGGCAAGGTCTGCCAGTCTGACGGCCTCACGCAAGGCCTGGCTAACTGCAGCGCAGCCCTATTGCATCTTCCCCAGGTTCCCGATCCGCACCATCATCTCGGTGAACATCTGCAGGTCCAGGTCCAGATCGGCGACTTCCTTGTACTCCTTCGCGTTGTGCGCCGTGTACTTCTTGCCCGGCATGGCCGGCCCGAAGTTGATGGCATTGGGCAGCAGCTTGGCTGTCGTGCTGCCCGCCGTGGCCACCGGCTTGGCTTCGAGGCCGGTGGTGTCGCCAAAGATGTTGAGCAGGGTGGCAAGCCACGCGCCCTTGGGGTCGCGCGCCATCCAGTTGCCCTGGTCGTGCTTGATCTCCACCGTCGAGCCCGTGGAAGCGGCCCACTTGTAGATGCGCTGCACCACCTTGCCGCTCAGCGCATCCGGCGTGCTGCCACGCGGCATGCGCACATTGGTGGTGACTTCCACAAATTCGCCTTGCTCGCGGATCTGGTTCGGAGACATCGTCAGCGGGCCCATGAACGGGTCGCGATAGGCCAGGTTCATCTTCTCGCCCAGGTAGCCCACGCCGTACAGGTCGCCGATGTAGCGCGCGGCGCGCAGGTAGTGGTTATCGGCGAGCTGCACGCCCGGTGTTTGCAGGAACAGGGCGAGCCGGGGCAGCGGGTTGACGCCCTCTTCGGGGCGCGAGCCGTGCGCCGACACACCGGTCACCTTGACCTCGACCTCGTTGCCGTCCCGCTTTACGTCGATCGTGAACTTCCCGCCCTGCGGCGTGTACTTGCGGATGAAAGCCGCACGGGCGCTGTCGAGCACGGCCGTGACCGCCGCCGGACTGCCGCCGGCGATGCGCGCGACGGCAGTCTCCGGCACGGCATTGGCCGATGCCGCGCCACGCATGGACACGATCGTCGCGTGCTTGCCGTCGGTGGCCTGGATCGGGAACAGGACCCGCAACGCGCCGGAGCCCTTCTCGGCGACCACGGCCGGGTATTTGCTGTCGAGCACGATGTTGTAGTCGGGCAGCGCGTTGTGTTCGCGGTAGTACTTCATGCCGTCGCCACCGGTTTCTTCGGTAGTCTCGATCATCAGGCGCACGCTGCGCTCGAGCGGCACGCCGCTTTCCTTGACGGTCTTCATGGCATAGAGCGCCGCGGCGATCGAGCCCTTGTCGTCGATGGTGCCGCGGCCGTACAGGTAGTCGCCCACGCGCGTGACGGCGAACGGGTCGAGCTTCGTGCCATTGTCCAGCACCCATTCCTCCGCGACGGCCGGCACGACGTCGGCATGCGTCAGGATGCCGAAGGTGTCGGTGCCGGTGCCCGGCAACGTGACCTCGAACACGCGGTTGTCAATGTTGCGATAGACCAGCCCGAAGGACCTTGCCATGCCTTCGACGAGCTTGCCGAACTCGACGACGGCGGGGTTCTCGTGCTGCGGGATCTTCTCGTCCCGCACGGTGCGCAGCGCGACCATCTTGCCGATGCTGTCGATCACCGCTGCCTGGTTGTGCAACCGGTTGTAGACACCAAGCAGGCGGCCGATGTTGACGAGGTTGTCGCCGCTGAGCGGTGACCCTGCCTGCCAGGCGGCGACAGCGGGCGCCGCGGTGGGGTCGGCCTTGGCCGCGCTGGTCAGGAACGCTTCCAGGCTCGCCGGCGCGCCGGACTTGTGGGCGGCGATCAGCGCGTCCAGGGCGGGCTTGCGCAGGGTTTCGGCCGTGGCCGGGCAGGCCAGTGCCAGCGACAGTACGAACAGGGAGATCAGCCGGCCAGTGCGGCGGACGGCATTTGGGGTGGTCAGGCGGGTCATCAGCGGCTTTAAGGGAATTCCGAGGAATGTCGGCAGATGGCCGCATGATAGGGCACCTGTCGACCCCATTGTAAAAATGGAGGTGACCAAATGCGCCCCGGGCCCTGTCTAGATCGCAGTCCACCTGTCTCGTAATAGTAATTGCCAATTGGTTTGTTTGAAACGATGAATTATACAAATCACATTGAGGCGGACAGAATGTGGTTCATCGCTGCAACGCGCAGCCCACAACCGAAACCAAGGAGTGATTCCGATGCTGCAATCCCGTGAAGGCCAACGCGTTCCCAATGTCGCTTTCCGCATCCGCCAGGACAACGAGTGGAAGACCGTCACTACCGGTGAACTGTTCGACGGCAAGACCGTCGTCTTGTTCTCGCTGCCAGGCGCCTTCACGCCGACCTGCTCGTCGACCCACCTGCCACGCTACAACGAACTGGCGCCGGCGTTTGCCCAACAGGGCGTGGACGCGATCCTGTGCGTGTCGGTCAACGACACCTTCGTGATGAACGAGTGGGCCAAGGACCAGGAGTCGGAAAACATCACGATGATTCCCGACGGCAACGGCGAGTTCACCGAAGGTATGGGCATGCTGGTGGACAAGACCGACCTGGGCTTCGGCAAGCGCAGCTGGCGCTACTCGATGCTGGTCCGTGACGGCGTGGTCGAGAAGATGTTCGTCGAGCCGGAAGAGCCGGGCGACCCGTTCAAGGTTTCCGACGCCGACATCATGCTGAACCATATCGCCCCCGACGCCAGGCGCCCGGACCAGGTGGTGGTGTTCTCGAAGGTGGGCTGCTCGTACTGCGCCAAGGCCAAGCAGCAGCTGTCCGATGCCGGCTATGAGTACATCGAGGTGCCGCTGGATAACAAGATCCGCGGCAAGGTGCTGGGCGCCGTGTCTGGCGAGATGACCGCACCGCAGGTCTTCATCAACGGCCAGCTGATCGGCGGTGCCGCAGCGCTCGAGCAGTACCTGGCCCAGTAACTCCCGTTACGACCGCCTGAGCGCGGTCCGGCAGTCGCCGGACCCGATGGCGCCGCGTTGTCCGAGCGGCGCCATCCACTCCGCCGATTGATGTCAAATCGATTTCAAGAAATCCCTGAAGGGAAGGAACCGTACGCCATGAAGACCATCCAGACCGACGTCGCCATCATCGGAGCGGGCACCGCCGGCCTCGCCGCCTATCGCGCCGCTATCGCGGCCGGCAAGCGCGCCGTGATCATCGAAGGCGGCCCGTACGGCACCACCTGCGCCCGCGTGGGCTGCATGCCGTCCAAGCTGCTGATCGCCGCCGCCGAAGCCGCGCACGAACTGCGCCACACGGCCCCGTTCGGCGTGCACGTGGATGGCAATGTCCGCATCGATGGCCGCGAGGTCATGGCCCGCGTGCGCAGCGAGCGCGACCGCTTTGTCGGCTTCGTCGTGAGCGGAGTGGAGAGCATTCCCGAGGCGGACCGCGTGCGCGGCTACGCCAGGTTCATCGACAACACCACGCTGGAAGTGACTGCGGGTGATGGCGATATCACCGTGCGCGCCAGCCGCGTGGTGATCGCCACCGGTTCGAGCCCCGTGCTGCCGGCGCCGTTCAAGGTGTTTGGCGACCGCCTGATCGTCAACGACGATGTGTTTGCGTGGGAAGACCTGCCGCGCAGCGTGGTGGTATTCGGCCCCGGCGTGATCGGGCTGGAGCTTGGCCAGGCGCTGTCGCGCCTTGGCGTTCGGGTTCGTGTGTTCGGCGTGCGTGGCTCGCTCGGTCCGCTGACCGATCCGGTCATCCGCCGTTACGCCAACGAGGCCTTCCGCAACGAGTTCTATCTCGATACCGAAGCCAAGGTCACGGACATGGCGCGCGAAGGCGACCTGGCCCGCATCACCTACACCGACCGCGAAGGCAAGTCCGTCACCGAGACCTTCGACTACGTGCTGGCCGCGACCGGCCGCGAGCCCAATGTGCGGGGACTGGGCCTGGAAAACGCCGGCCTGGAGCTGGATGCGCGCGGCGTGCCGGTGTTCGACCCGGCCACGCTGCAATGCGGCGTGTCTCCCGTGTTCATTGCCGGCGATGCCAACAACATCCTGCCGCTGCTGCACGAAGCCGCCGACGAGGGCAAGGCCGCGGGCGAGAACGCCGCCAACTACCCGCTGGTCAAGCCGCTGGTCCGCCGTGCGCCGATCGCAGTCGTGTTCTCGGATCCGCAGATCGCCATGGTCGGCCAACGCTTCGCCGACCTGGCCGAGGGAAGCTTCGTCACCGGCGAGGTCAGCTTCGAGGACCAGGGCCGCAGCCGCGTCATGCTGAAGAACCGTGGCCTGATGCATGTGTATGCCGACAAGGCCACCGGCCGCTTCCTGGGCGCCGAATGGACCGGCCCGCGCGCCGAGAATATCGCCCATCTGCTGGCGTGGTCGTACCAGCAGGGCCTGACCATCGCGCAGATGCTGGCCATGCCGTTCTACCACCCGGTGGTGGAAGAGGGCCTGCGCACGGCGCTGCGCGACGCGGCGGCAAAACTCGAAGCCTGAAGCGGTTGAGGTTCAGCGGCCGGTGAAAGCCGGCTCGCGCTTCTCCAGGAACGCGCGCGTGCCTTCGCGCGCGTCCGCGCTGGCGGCGGCGACGCGGAACTGCATGGCTTCAATGGCCAGCCCCTCGTCGACCGGCACATTGATGCCGCGTGTGACCGCTCGCAGGCAGGCGGTCACGGCAATGGACGAATGCCGCGCGATCCGCTCCGCAAGGTCGAGACAGGCGGGCAGCAGCGCGTCGGCAGGCACCACGCGGTTGACCAGCCCGATGCGCTCCGCCTCGGCGGCGCTGATGGCGTCGCCCGTCAGGATCATCTCGTTGGCGCGCTTGCGCCCCACATGCCGCGGCAGGCGCTGGGTGCCGCCGAATGTCGGAGGAAAGCCGAGCCGGATCTCCGGCTTGGCGAAGGTGGCGTGTTCCGCCGCCACCGCCAGGCTGCAGGCCTCCATCACCTCGCAGCCCCCGCCGAACGCCAGCCCGTTGATGGCTGCGATCACCGGCTTGGGGAAGTTCTCGATACGCCGCGTCAGCGCCTGCCCGCGCATCAGGAAGCGGCGCAGCGCCAGTTCGGGGGATGCCTCCAGGTCCGGCGCAAAGCCGGCGATATCGGCGCCAGCGCTGAACGCACGCTTGCCCTTGCCGGTCAGGATCACGCTGCGTACAGAGTCATCGTCCTCGGCGGCATCGAGCCGTGCCATCAGCGCATCGATCAGCGCATAGCTGAGCGCGTTGAGCTTGTCGGGCCGGTTCAGGAGCAGCAGCGCGTGCTGGCCATGGCGTTCGGTTTCTATCAGATCCATCATGTGTGGCTTTCCTCCAGGAGAAGATTGGCGACAGCGCCGGGATACTGTCCGGCTGGGGCTTCGGCGTGGACCGCCACGCAGGCGGGCCGGCGGCGCAAGGCTGAAACAAAGCAGGTGATGGCCCTCTCTGCACGCAAGCGCTCGCCGGCGTTCAGCACGACGTCGCGCACGGCTTCGTCGAGGTCCGCGCTTTCGCGCGTGATCCAGACCTGCCCGTGCAGGCAGCGCAGGCAATCGCCGCGGTGCAGCCGGATTGTGTAGGTCGCGGCACCGGCAAGGCGCCACAGTTGCATCGTTGTCACGGCGGTCTCCTTGCGGCCTGACGGGCAGGCAAGTCCGTGACATCATTGTTGGCGCGATCCGGCCGGCGTGGCCGGAAGTGTTTTCATCCGAGGTATTCCTGCCCGTCATGACCCTTCTGAGCCAGGCCAGTGCCAACGCCTTGCGTGCGATCTCGCTCGATGCCATCCGCGGCTTCGAATGCAGCGCGCGCCATCTGAGTTTCACCGCCGCCGCGCAGGACCTGTGCCTGACCCAGTCGGCCGTGAGCAAGCAGGTCAAAAGCCTGGAAGACGTGCTGGGGGTGGCGCTGTTCGTGCGCGGTGGCAAGGGTCTCAGCCTGACCGCCGAAGGCCGCCAGCTCTATGAGGCGGCGCGGGCCGCGATCGCACAACTCGGCGACGCGGTCGACCGCCTGCTGTCCACGGAGCGCGTGTCGATCGCCGTGACCACCACGCCGTCGTTCGCGTCGCTGTGGCTGGTGCCCAAGCTCGCGCGCTTCCAGGCGCTGGCGCCAGGCATCGACGTCCGCGTGGATGCCTCCGAAGCCAACGCCAACCTTGAGCGGGAAGGCTTCGACCTTGCGATCCGCCTGGCGCCGCCAACAGCGGAGGAAACCCCATTGCTGCGCGAGCGCCTGATGCTGGTGGCGGCGCCGGCCGTGGCCGCCCGTGTGCGCGAGGTAGCAAACCTTGCTCGCCAGCCGCTGCTGGTGTTCCATGACCCGGCGGGGCGCTTCCCGTGGATGTCGTGGCCGGAGTGGTATGCGCGGCTTGGCCTGGCGCAGTCGGCCCGGCAGGCGTGTCTTTACTTTTCGCAGTACGAGCATGTGCTCAATGCCGCGGCGCAGGGCGCGGGCGTGGCCATCGGGCGCACGCCGCTGGTACTGCCGCTGCTCGGCAGCGGACGGCTGGAAGTCGTGCTGCCGCAGCATGTGTCCGACGGCATGGCCTATCGTATTGTGGAGTCGCCCGATGCGCGCAGCGGCGTGCGGCGCTTTCGCGAGTGGCTGGAGAGCGAGCTGGCGGCCGAGGTGCTGGGCGGCTAGGGCCGTATCAAGGGCATGTGGCAGGCGCGGCATGACATAGCAGTGCCCCGCCCGTTCTCGTGCCGGACCGGTCAATCCACGTCGATCACCCGCCCCGGGCACAGGATGTTGTTCGGATCGAGCGAGCGCTTGAGCAGGCGCATCAGCGCGAGTGCCTCCGGCGTGCGGGAATGGCCAAGGAAGGGCTTCTTGTGCGTGCCGATACCGTGCTCGGCGGAAATGCTCCCCTCGAACTCGCTGACTTTCGGGTAGAGCACTTCGCTGATCTCGTGCTCGGGGAAGTCTTCGGCCGTCGCGCCGGGCAGGTAGACGCTGACGTGGAGGTTGCTGTCGCCCACATGGCCGAAGTTGACCAGTTCGGCATGCGGCCAGCGCGCGAGCACGGCGGCGCGCAGGCTCTCGGCGAAGCGGCCGATCCGGCCGATCGGCAGGCTCACGTCGTAGGCCGCATTGGGCGCCCACATCACCGGAAACTCGGCGACGGCGTCGCGCAACTGCCAGAAGCTTGCGGCCTCCTTCTCGCTGGACGCCACCGCGGCATCGCTGATCAGGCCGGCTTCCATCGCAGCTTCCAGCATGGATTGAAAGGCTGCCCCATCCTGTCCGGCGTCGTTGCCCTGCAAGTCGATCAGCACATAGAAGGGCGCCCCGGCTGGCAATGGCGCGCGCACGCCGCTCACACGCGTGGTCACCAGTGCATAGAAATCGGCCCACATCACCTCGAACGCTGAAACGCGGCCCGACAAACGGCGCTGCGCATGGCGCAGCAACGCGACGACGTCGTCATAGCTGCCCAGCGCGCATAACGCGGTCTGCGTGGAAGCGGGCAGCGGCGCGAGTCGCAGCACCGCGCGCGTGATCACGCCCAGCGTGCCTTCGCTGCCGATGAAGAGCTGGCGCAGGTCGTAGCCGGCATTGTTCTTCTGCATCTTGTTGAGCGAACTGACCACGGTCCCGTCGGCCAGTACCGCTTCGAGGCCGAGCACCTGCTCGCGCATCATGCCGTAGCGGATCACGCGGTTGCCGCCCGCGTTGGTGGCAATGTTGCCGCCGATCTGGCAACTGCCGCGCGCGCCCAGGTCCACGGGGAACAGCCAGTCGGCGGCGCGCGCCGCCTCCTGCGTGGCCTGCAGCGTGGTGCCGGCCAGCACGGTCATGGTCCCTGCCTGCGTGTCGATTTCCTCCACGCCGCGCATGCGTTCGAGCGACAGGACCAGTTCGCCGCCTGCGGGCGTGGCCGCGCCGGCAAGGCCGGTCAGGCCACCCTGCGGCACGACGGGCTGGCGGTGGCGATTGCAGAGGGCGAGCACCGCCGATACCTCGGCCGTGCTGCGCGGCCGTGCCACTGCCACGGGGGGCTCGGCATCCAGCGGCGCGTACCAGTCCTTGCGGAAGCGGGTCTCGATGGCGTCGCCGGTCTGCAGGCCGGCGGCGTCCAGGACGGCGGCCAGTTCGGCCAGCAGGGTCGGGATACTTTGCGGTGTGGCCATCGAAAATCTTTCCGGTTGTATGAAGAAGAGTCCGCGTCGGGAGCGCAGCAGGCAAGCCAGGCATCCTAGGCAAGCCGGCGCCCGATGATAAGAGCCAATCGGCGCCCGCGTGGTGGCGCCACGCCAGGCGCCAGGCTCATGCGCCGCTCCACGCTTCGCTGTTGATGCGCGCGCGGAACTCGCGCGGCGGCTGGCGCGTGCGGGCCAGGTGCTCCATGGCCGGTTCGATGACCTCGGCCAGCTTGTGAAAGGCCGGGCCGATATCGTCCTCGGGAACGCAGGCATAGCCCAGCAACAGGCCCTGTCGCGCGCGGACTTCGTCGGCGTAGTAGCGCGAGAGCGGCCGCGCCGACAGGCCCTGGGTGCGTGCCGCCATGCTGATGCCGAGGTCGTCGGCGCCGGGCGGGAGATGCATTACCAGGTGCAGGCCGGCTTCCTGGGTGGAGGTCGGCCAGTCCTGGCCGAAGCGCGCGGCAATGGCTTCGCGCAGCAGGCCCTGGCGCTGCGCATAGCGCAGCCGCATGCGGCGCAGGTGCGTGGCGTAGTGGCCCTCCTCGATGAAATCCGCCAGCACCGCCTGCTGGATGAGCTGGCCCTCGCGGAACAACTCGGACAGGCCTGTGGCGAAATGCGGTGCCAGCGGCTTGGGCAGCACCATGAAACCCATGCGCAGCCCGGGAAAGAGCGTCTTGGAAAAGGTGCCCATGTAGATCACGCGGTCGTGCTCGTCCAGGCCCTGCAGCGAAGCCAGCGGACGGCCTTCAAAGCGGAATTCGCTGTCGTAGTCGTCCTCGACGATCCACGCCCCGCGTTGGCGCGCGTATTCGAGCAGCATGCGCCGGCGCGTCAGGCTCATGACCGTGCCCAGCGGGTACTGGTGCGATGGCGTGGCGAAGATGAAGCGTGGCGGGTTCTGCAGCGTGGCGGCATCGGGCGCGATGCCTTCGTCGTCGACCAGTACCGGGATCACGTCCACGCCGGCGTTGGTCAGCAGGCTGCGCGTGCCCCAGTAGCCGGGGTCTTCCATCCAGGCCTTGTCGCCGGGATCGGCCAGCAGGCGCGCGATCAGGTCGATGGCCTGGTGGATCCCGGTGGTCAGGATGATCTGCTCCGGGTCGCAGCGCACCGAACGTGCGAGCCGCAGATGCTCTGCCAGCACGCGCCGCAGCGGAATATAGCCGCCGTGGTGGGCATAGGTCAGCAACTCCGGGCGCGGGTTGCGCCAGTGCTTGTTCAGCAGCCGTGCCCAGGTGGCATGCGGGAACAGCGAGACATCGGGCACCCCCGCCATGAACGCGCCCCATTGGCGGTCCGAGGCGCCGGCATTCGCGACGAGATGCATGCCGCGCCGTGACAGGTCAAAACGGTTCAGGCTTTGCTGCACTGCGGGCACCGCGATGGTGCCATTGCGCGCCACGGGCTTGTGCAATGCACTATGGTCGGGAAAAGTCTGCGACACAAAGGTGCCACTTCCGGTCGATGCCGTGACGTATCCCTCCGCCAATAGCTGCTCGTAAGCGTAAAGAATGGTATTGCGGGAAACCCCTAGTTCATTGGCGAGCAGCCGCGACGCTGGCAGCTTGCAGCCCGCTGGCATAGATCCAGCAAGGATTTCCTGCCGGATGATCTCGTAGAGCTGGCGGTTCATATGGGAGCCGCTGCGCTCGGCCTTCGTTCCTGCGGGACGTTCCAGGCGCTGCAGCAACAGCTCGGACAGAATGACTTCTTTCAAAGTGGCTCCAGCATATGTCGTGAACTTGGACCTACCTATGGTACCAACGATCGTTTAATTTTCCATCCATGGCTGGCGCCTTCGTCACCGTTTTCCGCTGGCGCCTCTTGCGTCCCCCCATCTCGGAGTTTTCATGTCAGGTCCTGATTCCTTCGCGGCTCATCCGTCCACCATGCAGGCCGCGCTGCCCACCACCGACGAACTCTCCGGCGCCGTGCGCGCGCTCTTGCCATATATGGTCGAGACGCTGTCCGGCTTCGTGGCGGCGAAGAGTCCCTCGGGCGAAGAGCAGCCGGCAGCCGACTTTATCGAGGCTGCGCTGGCCGGGCTGGGCCTGTCGTCCGAGCGCATTGCCTTGCGCACCGAGGACATCCGCCACCTGCCGATGTATTCGCCGGCGTGCTGTCCGGACGGCGGCCGCTACAACCTGCTGGCCACGCACCGGCCCGGCCACAAGGGTGGCCGCTCGGTGCTGTTCAATGGCCATCTCGACGTGGTACCGACCGGGCCGGAGTCGATGTGGAGCCAACCCCCGTTCGCGCCGGTGGTCCGGGACGGATGGCTGTACGGCCGCGGCGCCGGCGACATGAAGGGCGGCATCGTCTGCGCGCTGGCGGCCTTCAAGGCGCTGGCCAGCCTGGGCCTGCAACCGGCCGGCGCGGTCGGCTTCAATGCCGTGCTGGAAGAGGAGAGCACCGGCAACGGCGCGCTTGCCACGGTGGCTACGCTGCGCAGCGCGGTGGGCGCCGGCAAGCTGGCGTCCTTCGACACCGTGATCATTCCCGAGCCGCTCGGCGAAAGCCTGATGAGCGCGCAGGTGGGCGTGTTCTGGATGTTCATCGAACTGACCGGCAAGCCGGCCCACGCCGCCTACATGACGACGGGCGTCAACCCGGTCGAGGCCGGCATTGCGGTGATGGAGGACCTGCGCCAGCTCGAAGCCGAATGGAACGGCCCCGAGAACCGGCCGGCGGCGTACCGCGACCATGCGCACCCGATCAATTTCAACCTGGGCCAGATCCAGGGCGGCGAGTGGAACTCGTCGGTGCCGTGCACTTGCACGCTGGGCGTGCGCATCGGCTTCTTCCCGGACATGGATATCAACGAGGCCAAGGCCACGGTCGAGGCGCGCATCCGCGCCACCGTGGAGCGCCTGGCCAGCAATCTGGAACTGCGCATCCGCTACGAAGGCTTTCACGCGCCCGGCTGCGAATTCGATCTCGACGTGCCCAGCATGCAGGCGCTGGGCGAAGCGCACCGCAAAGTCAACGGCGTGCCGATCCGCCGCGCGGCGACCACGGCCACCACCGATGCCCGGCATTTCCGCATCGGGCTGGAAACGCCGGTGACCTGCTACGGCCCCGAGGCCCGCAATATCCACGGCATCGACGAGTCGGTGTCGCTGGAGAGCATGGTGCGCGTGACCACGACGCTGGCCCAGTTCCTGGTGGACTGGTGCGGCGTGGAACCGGCCGGCGACGCGGCCTGAAGAAGCCGCGCGCAAGCACAACCGGCATTGCCATCCCGATGTCCACACCAAACTGAGGAACTGCCCGATGAACCGATTCACGATACGCCTGACGCGGAGCGTATTTTCGATGGCGCTGGCCGCCGCCGGCCTTTCGCTGCTGCCCCTGGCCTTGCCTGCCGGCAACGCCATGGCCCAGAGCAAAGGCGGCACGCTGTCCGGCATCGTCCAGCCCGAGCCGCCGATGCTGGTGAGCGCGATGAACTCGCAGGCACCGACGCAGTATGTGGCCGGCAAGATCTACCAGGGCCTGCTGACCTACGGCCCGGACCTGAAGCCGCGGCCGGAACTGGCCAAGTCGTGGACCATCTCGCCCGATGGCCTGACCTATACCTTCGAGCTGCAGAAGGGCGTCAAATGGCATGACGGCAAGCCCTTCACCTCGGCCGACGTGGTGTTTTCGATCGACAAGATGCTGCGCGAGGTGCATGTGCGCACGCGTGCGGTCATCAACAAGTACATGGCCTCGATCCGCGCCGTCAACGACAGCACGGTCGAGATCAAGCTGAAGGAGCCGTTCCCGCCGTTCATTTCGATGTTCGAGACCGGCACCATGCCGATGATGCCCAAGCACATCTACGACGGCACCGACTACCGCAACAATCCCGCCAACCAGAAGCCCGTCGGCACCGGCCCCTTCGTGTTCAAGGAATGGAAGAAGGGGGCGTACATCAAGCTGGCCAGGAACCCGGACTACTGGAAGAAGGGCAAGCCCTACCTGGACGAGCTGGTGTTCTACGTGATCCCGGATTCGGCCTCGCGCGCCGTGGCGTTCGAAAAGGGCGACGTACAGGTGCTGCGCGGCGGCGATGTCGACAACGTCGACGTCAAGCGCCTGCGCGCGCTGCCCAATGTGGAATACACGACCAAGGGCTGGGAAATGTTCTCGCCGATGGCCAGCATGCTGCTCAACGAGCGCAAGCCGCCGTTCGACAACGTGAAGGTGCGCCAGGCGGTCATGCATGCGCTTAACCGCAAGATGATCGTCAGCAACATCTTTTTCGGCATGGGCAAGCCCGCGGTCAGCCCGTTCTCGTCGACTACGCTGTTCTTCGACAAGAACATGCCCGAGTACGACTTCAACCTGAAGAAGGCGCGCGACCTGGTCAAGGAATCGGGCGTGGACGTGGGCAAGTACCCGGTCAAGATCCTGTCGACCTCGTATGGCGCCAACTGGGACCGCCTGGACGAGTACGTGAAGCAGATGCTGGAACAGCTCGGTTTCAAGGTCAGCATCGAATCGGCTGACGCCGGGACCTGGTCGGCGCGCGTCAGCAACTGGGACTTCGACCTTACCTCGACCTACACCTACCAGTACGGCGACCCCGCGCTGGGCGTGGAGCGGCTCTACGTGACGCGCAATATCGTCAAGGGCACGCCGTTCGCGAACGTGCAGGGCTACAGCAACGCGAAGGCGGACGAACTGTGGTCCAAGGCCGGCTCGACCATGGATCCCGCAGAGCGCCAGAAGCTGTACAGCGAACTGCAGAAGATCCTGGTGACCGAGGTGGCCAACGCCAACCTGTTCGAGGTGGAGTTCCCCACGCTGTACCGCAAGCACGTCAAGAACCTCGTGACCACCGCGATCGGCCTGAACGAGTCCTTCGACAACGTCTCGATCGAGAAGAACTGAGCGAGACGCACGACGCCGCCCGCGCCTGAACCGGCCGGGCGGCACGCCCCGAACCGCTGCCGTCGCCGCAACCCCGCATGGGGACGGCGAGGGCCAGCTGCATTCCGTTGTCGTGGTCGACTGCCCGGCCGCCAGCATGGAGCAAGCCGTGAACTTTCTATCCTTCCTTGGCGCCCGTCTGGGAAAGGCCGTCGTGGTCGTCCTCGGCGTGGTCGTGATCAACTTCTTCCTGATCCGGATGGCGCCGGGCGACCCTGCCACCGTGATGGCGGGCGAAGCCGGTGCCGGCGACGCCGCCTTCGTCAGCCAGCTGCGCGAACAGTTCGGCCTCGACCAGCCCGTGCTGACGCAGCTTGGCATCTACCTCAAGGGCGTGGCCCGGCTTGACCTGGGCTATTCCTACCGCAACCACCTGCCGGTGCTGGACCTGATCCTCGACCGGCTGCCCGCGACCTTCCTGCTGATGAGCGGCGCCTTTCTCTTCTCGATCGTGCTGGGCGTGCTGCTCGGCGTGATCGCGGCGCGCACGCGCTACGAGAACCGCCGCCGCTGGATCGACAGCGCGGTGATGTCGGGGGCGCTGCTGCTCTACGCCACGCCGCTGTTCTGGCTGTCGCTGATGGCCATCATCCTGTTCTCGGTGGTGCTGGGCTGGCTGCCCGCGTTCGGCATGGAAACCATCGGTGCCGGCTACACCGGACTCGAGCGCGTCAAGGACGTGGCGCTGCACCTGATCCTGCCGACCGTGTCGCTGGGCTGCTTCTTCATGGCCGTGTACGTGCGCCTGACGCGCGCCTCCATGCTGGAGGTGATGGGCATGGATTACGTCAAGACCGCGCGCGCCAAGGGCGTGCCCGCCGGCCGCGTGATCCGCGTGCACGTGCTGCGCAATGCGCTGCTGCCGGTGATCACCTTCGCGGGCATCCAGCTCGGCCAGATGGCCGGCGGCGCGGTGCTGACCGAAACCGTGTTCTCGTGGCCGGGAATCGGCCGCCTGATGTTCGATGCGCTGCTGCAGCGCGACTACCAGCTGCTGCTCGGCATCTTCTTCGTGACCTCGACTCTGGTGGTGTTCTTCAACCTGGTGACCGATGTGATCTACCGCTTTATCGACCCGCGCATCGCGGCGGGCGCTACGGGAGCCACAGCATGAAAGCCTTCCTGCAACGTTACTGCCGCAACTACGGCGCGGTGATCGGCCTGCTGGTGCTGCTGGCGGTGCTGGCGCTGGCGCTGCTGGCGCCGGTTTTCTACGAGGAATCGCCGTGGCTGATGGTGGCCGAGCCGCTGGTGCGTCCGTTCACCGACGCGTCCATGCCGTTCGGCACCGACATGCTGGGCCGCGACATTACCGCCGGCATGCTGTACGGCGCCCGGGTGTCGCTGCTAATCGGGGTGATCTCCACCGCGGTGGCGCTGGCCGTGGGCGTTGCCGTGGGCGCGGTGGCCGGCTATTGCGGCGGCCGCGTCGACGATGTGCTGATGCGCATTACCGAGTTCTTCCAGACCATCCCGCAACTGGCGATGGCCGTGGTGATCGTGGCCATCTTCAACCCGTCGATCTACTCCATCGTCGCCGCCATCTCGGTGGTGTCATGGCCGCCGGTGGCGCGGCTGGTGCGCGGCGAGTTCCTGTCGCTGAAGCAGCGCGAGTTCGTGCAGGCCGCGGTCGTGATCGGGCAGAAGCCGGTGCGCATCATCGCCACGCAGATCCTGCCCAACGCCATGTCGCCGATCATCGTGTCCGCCTCGTTCATGGTGGCCACCGCGATCCTGACCGAATCGGCGCTGTCGTTCCTGGGCCTGGGCGATCGCAACATGATGAGCTGGGGCTTCATGATCGGCGCGGCGCGCACCATGATCCGCGAAGCCTGGTGGATGAGCGTGTGGCCGGGCGTGGCCATCCTGCTCACGGTGCTGTCGATCAACCTGATCGGCGAGGGCCTGAACGACGCCATGAACCCGCAGCTTCGCCGCCGCGGCGAGTGAGCGCCCGTCCGGACTAGCCAAGGAAAACCGTGATGAAAGCCAGTGACCAAGCGCCCCTGCTGTCGATCCGCGATCTCTCGATCGCGCTGCCCGCGGGCGGGGACCGCCCCTACGCGGTGCGCGATATCTCTTATGACCTGCATGCCGGCGAGATCCTCTGCATCGTCGGCGAATCGGGCTCGGGCAAGTCGATGAGCGCGAACGCCATCATGGGCCTGCTGCCTGCCTACCTGAAGCCGGAGACAGGCCGGATCCTGTTCAAGGGCCGCGACCTGCTGGCGCAGGACGAGGCCACGCTGCTTGGCATGCGCGGCAAAGACATGGCGATGGTGTTCCAGGAGCCGCTGTCCGCGCTGAACCCGGTGATGACCGTGGGCGACCAGATCGCCGAGGTCATGCGCGTGCATCACGCCTATGCCGGCGAGGCCCGCGCGCGCCGCGTGCTCGATCTGCTCGAGTTCGTCGGCCTGCCCGATCCGGCCACGCTGATGCATGCCTATCCGTTCCGCCTGTCGGGCGGGCAGCGCCAGCGCGTAGTGATCGCGATGGCGCTCGCACTCGAACCGGCGCTGCTGATCGCCGACGAGCCCACCACCGCGCTCGACGTCACCACGCAGGCGCAGATCCTCGACCTGATCCGCCGCATCCAGGCCGAGAAGGGCATGGGCGTGATGTTCGTCACCCACGACTTCGGCGTGGTGGCCGAAATCGCGGACCGCGTGGCGGTGATGGAGAAGGGCGTGCTGGTCGAGATGGGCAGCGCCGACCAGGTACTGAACCGTCCGCAGCATCCCTATACGCGGCGCCTGATCGGCGCCGTGCCGCACGGCCGCGCCGGCGAGCGCGCGCGCCACCAGGCCGAGACCGTGCTGGACGTGCGCGACCTGCGCAAGACCTACGTCACCGGCGGCGGCCTATTCACGAAGAAGCGCGTCGTGCATGCGGTGGACGGCGTCAGCTTTACGGTACGCCGCGGCGAAACGCTGGGCATCGTTGGCGAATCGGGGTCGGGCAAGTCCACCATCGGCAAGTGCTTGCTGCGACTGACCGATATCGACGGCGGCGCACTGCTGTTCGACGGCCAGGAGATCGCGAAGCTGTCCGAGCGGCAGTTCCGCCCGCTGCGCCGCGACGTGCAGATGATCTTCCAGGACCCGTTCGCCTCGCTCAATCCGCGCCATACCGTCGGCCGCATCATCAGCGATGGCCCGGTCGCGAACGGCGTGCCGCTGGCCGCGGCGCAGGCGCGCACACGCGAATTGCTGCAGCTGGTAGGGCTGGAGGCTTCCGCCTTTGACCGCTATTCCAACCAGTTTTCGGGCGGCCAGCGCCAGCGCATCGGCATTGCGCGCGCACTGGCGCTCGAGCCCAAGCTGCTGGTGGCCGACGAGTCGGTCTCGGCGCTCGACGTCTCGGTGCAGGCGCAGGTGCTCGAACTGCTTGACGACCTGCAGAAGCGCCTGAACATCGGGCTGATCTTCATTACCCATGACCTGCGCGTGGCCGCGCAGATCTGCCACCACGTGATCGTGATGCACAAGGGCCGCGTGGTCGAATCCGGGCCGCCCGGACAGATCTTCGACGCCCCGCAGCACACCTACACCCAGCGCCTGATCGGGGCAATTCCCGGCAAGGAGTGGGACCCGACGCTGATCCGCGCCGCCGCCTGAGCGGCGCGGCCCCTACCGTAGCCAAAAGCCAAGATAACTGGAGAGAAGTGATGAAGAACGCCGAACTGGTCCGCCGCAAGGATGCCGCCACCCCGCGCGGCGTGGGCGTGATGTGCAATTTCTACGCCGAGCGCGCGCTGAACTCGGAGATCTGGGATGTCGAAGGCAAGCGCTATATCGACTTTGCCGCCGGCATCGCCGTGCTCAACACCGGCCACCGCCATCCGCGCCTGGTCGAGGCCATCGAGAAGCAGCTCGGGCGCTTCATGCATACCGCCTACCAGATCGTGCCGTACGCCAGCTATATCGAGCTGGCCGAGAAGATCAACCAGCGCGCCCCGGGCCGCTCCGCCAAGAAGACGGCCTTCTTCACCACGGGGGCCGAGGCGGTGGAGAACGCCATCAAGATCGCCCGCGCCTCGACCGGCCGGCCCGGCGTGATCGCGTTCTCGGGCGGTTTCCACGGCCGGACCATGATGGGCATGGCGCTGACCGGCAAGGTCGCGCCGTACAAGATCGGCTTCGGCCCCTTCCCGGGCGAGGTCTACCACGCGCCGTTTCCGTGCCCGCTGCATGGCATCAGCACCGGGGATTCGCTCAAGGTGCTGCAGCACCTGTTCAAGGCGGACATCGACCCCAGGCGCGTTGCCGCCATCATCTTCGAGCCCGTGCAGGGCGAAGGCGGCTTCAACGTGGCGCCGGCCGAGTTCGTGCGTGCGCTGCGCGCCGTGTGCGACGAGCATGGCATCTTGCTGATCGCCGACGAAGTGCAGACCGGCTTTGGCCGCACCGGCAAGCTGTTTGCGATGGAGCACTACGACGTGGCGCCGGACCTGACCACCATGGCCAAGAGCCTGGCCGGCGGTATGCCGCTGTCGGCGGTGTGCGGCCGCGCCGAGGTGATGGACGCTCCCGCGCCCGGCGGGCTCGGCGGCACCTATGCCGGCAACCCGCTGGCGGTGGCCTCGGCGCTGGCGGTGCTCGACGTGCTCGAAGGCGAGAAGCTGGTCGAGCGCGGCGCCGAACTGGGCCAGCGCCTGATGGCGCGCCTCGAAAGCCTGCGCCCGCGCGTGCCGCAGATTGCCGAGGTGCGCGGTGTCGGTGCGATGGTCGCGGTGGAATTCCGCCAGGCCGACGGCACCCCGGATCCCGACTTCACGCGCACGGTGCAAAACCGCGCGCTGGAGAAGGGTCTGCTGCTGCTCTCGTGCGGCGTCTACGGCAACGTGATCCGCTTCCTGTTCCCGCTGACGATCGAGGACGCGGTGATGAACGAAGGCCTGGAAATCCTGGTCGAGGCACTGACCCGCTGATCCCCTCCAGCGCCCACACCACCGACATCGACGAGGCTACCCATGCAACTCAAGGACTCCGGCCTGCTACGTGCGCAGGCCTATCTCGCCGGCAACTGGCAGGACGCCGACAGCGGCGCCACCTTTGCCGTCACCGATCCCGCCAGCGGCGCCCTGATCGGCACCGTGCCCGACATGGGCGCGGCCGAGACCCGGCGCGCCATCGACGCCGCGCAGTCCGCGCAGGCCGGCTGGCGTCGCAAGACGGCGCGCGAGCGCGCCGCGGTGCTGCGCACCTGGTATGAGCTGATGCTCGCGCATGCCGACGATCTCGCGCTGCTGATGACTACCGAGCAGGGCAAGCCGCTGGCCGAGGCCAAGGGTGAAGTTGTGTATGCCGCATCCTTCCTCGAATGGTTCGCGGAGGAAGCCAAGCGCGTCAGCGGCGACGTGCTGGCCACGCCGGCCAGCGACAAGCGGCTGGTGGTGGTGCGGGAGCCGATAGGCGTGTGCGCGGCGATCACGCCGTGGAATTTCCCGCTCGCGATGATCACGCGCAAGGCCGGACCGGCGCTCGCCGCGGGTTGCGCCATGGTGCTCAAGCCGGCAGAGGACACGCCGCTGTCGGCGCTGGCGCTGGCGGTACTGGCCGAGCGGGCCGGCCTGCCGGCGGGCCTGTTCAGCGTGATCACCGGCGACGCCATTGCCATCGGAGGCGAGCTGACCGCTAACCCCGTAGTGCGCAAGCTCAGCTTTACCGGCTCGACCGATGTGGGCCGCATCCTGATGCGGCAGTCCGCCGACACCATCAAGAAGCTGTCGCTCGAACTCGGCGGCAACGCGCCCTTTATCGTGTTCGACGACGCCGACCTCGACGCGGCGGTGGAGGGCGCCATGGCATCCAAGTACCGCAACGCCGGCCAGACCTGCGTCTGTGCCAACCGGCTCTATGTCCACGACAAGGTCTACGATGCGTTCGCCGAAAAGCTTGTAGCGGCGGTCGCCAGACTGAAGGTCGGCCACGGCGTCGAGCCGGGCGTGCTGCAGGGCCCGCTGATCAACGAGGATGCGGTGGCCAAGGTCGAGTCGCATATCGCCGACGCGCTCGGCAAGGGCGCGCGCCTGCTGACCGGCGGCCAGCGCCATGCGCTGGGCGGCACCTTCTTCGAACCGACCGTGCTGGCCGACGTGACCCCCGCCATGCGCGTGGCCCGCGAGGAAACCTTCGGCCCGCTGGCGCCGTTGTTCCGCTTCTCCACCGACGAGGAAGCGGTCGCGATGGCCAACGATACCGAGTTTGGCCTGGCCTCGTATTTCTACAGCCGCGACATCGGCCGCGTCTGGCGCGTGGCCGAGGCGCTCGAATACGGCATGGTCGGCATCAACACCGGCCTGATCTCCAACGAGGTAGCGCCGTTCGGCGGCGTCAAACAGTCGGGCCTGGGCCGCGAGGGCTCGAAGTACGGCCTCGACGAATACCTGGAGATCAAATACCTGTGCATGGGAGGGGTGGACCGATGAGCGAAGCCCAGGACAGGCCCAAGGCTGTCGGCACCGTGCAGGTCGACAACGAGCGCGTGGTCGTCACCGAGTGGCGCTTTGCGCCCGGCGCCGAGACCGGGCACCACCGCCATGGCTACGACTACGTGGTGGTGCCGATGACCACCGGCGCGCTGCGCCTGCAGACGCCGGCCGGCGAGGCGATCAGCCAGCTGGTCGCCGGGCAGGCCTACTCCCGTCCGGCCGGGGTCGAGCACAACGTCATCAATGCCCACGAAGGCGAATGCGTGTTCGTGGAGATCGAGATCAAGCCGGCGGCGGGCGCCGCGGGCGGAGGGAGTTGCCAATGAGCGCCACGAGCCAAGCCAATCCCGCGCTGCGCGAGCGCAATGGCGGGCAGATCCTTGTCGAGCAGCTGCGCATCCAGGGCGTGCGGCGCGTGTTCCTGGTGCCGGGCGAAAGCTACCTGCCTTGCATCGACGCGCTGTATGACCACCAGGGCGCGATCACGCCGATCGTCTGCCGCCAGGAAAGCGGTGCCGGCTACATGGCCGAAGCCCATGGCAAGCTGACCGGCGAGCCCGGCGTGTGCTTTGTCACGCGCGGGCCGGGCGCCACCAACGCGAGCATTGCCGTGCACACCGCGTTCCAGGACTCGACCCCGATGATCCTGTTCGTCGGCCAGGTCGGCAACGATTTCTATGAGCGCGAAGCCTTCCAGGAGATCGACTACCGCCGCATGTTCGGCCAGATGGCCAAGTGGGTGGCCCAGATCGACCGTACCGACCGCATTCCCGAGTTCATCGCCCGTGCGTTCGCGGTCGCGACCAGCGGCCGGCCCGGTCCGGTGGTGCTGGCGCTGCCCGAGGACACGCTGTGGGGCAAGGCCACCGTGCCCGACATGCCGCGCTACGTGCGCAGCCATGCGGCCCCGACGCCGCAGGCGCTGGCGTCGCTGGCGAGCCTGCTGGATCAGGCCGAGCGCCCGTTCCTGATGATCGGCGGCTCTGGCTGGACGCCCGAGGCGCAGCGGCAGGTGGAGGGCTTTGCCGAGCGCTTCGGCCTGCCGGTGGGCCTGGCATGGCGCCGTTTGGAGTGTTTCGACAACCACCATCCGAACTATGCCGGCCACGTCGGCTGGGGCATGGGCGAGGCGCTGCGCGCGCGCATCCGCGAGTCTGACCTGCTGATCGCCGTGGGCACCCGCATGGGCGAGGCCACCACTGAAGGCTATACCGTGGTGGAAAGCCCGCTGCCGCGCCAGCGGCTGGTGCATGTGTATCCCGACCCCGAGGAACTGGGCCGGGTGTTCCGCGCGGAGCTGCCGATCGTTGCGGACGTGGTCTCGTTCGCGGCCGCCGCGGACGGACTGCGCCCATCGCGCGCCCACCACCGCGCGACGCTGGTGGAGCGCGCGCGCCGCGATTACCTCGACAGCCAGACGGCGCAAACCGCGCCCGGCCCGCTGAACCTGAACCAGGCCGCCTGCCATGTGCGCGAACGCCTGCCCGAGGATGCCTGCATCACCGTCGGCGCCGGCAACTACGCCGTCTTTCCGCACACCTATTACCGCTACAAGGGCATTGGCACCAGCCTTGCACCGACCGTTGGCTCGATGGGCTACGGCCTGCCGGCGGCGATCTCGGCCAAGCTCGAGCATCCGGAGCGCACCGTGGTCTGCTATGCCGGCGACGGCTGCTTCCAGATGAACCTGCAGGAGCTGGGCGTGGCCATGCAGTATCGCCTCGGCATCGTGGTGCTGGTGTTCAACAACGGCATCTGGGGCACCATCCGCGCCCACCAGGAACGCGAGTTCCCCGGCCGCACCATTGCGCTGGGCTTCGAGAACCCGGAATTCGCGGAACTGGCGCGCGCCTACCGCGGCTACGGCGAGGTGGTGGCCAGCGATGCCGAGTTCGGCCCGGCGCTGGACCGCGCGCTCGACTTCGCCGCCACCCACAGCATGCCGGCGCTGCTCGAACTGCGCTACGACCCGGACGGCATTGCACCGGGCATGACGCTGTCCGGCATCCGCGCCGCGGCGCTAGCGCGCCAGGCGGCCGGATAAGCCGGGATTTCCTTTACCACCATACCAAGACCATGCGTGCCTTCTTCTCGGATGAACAGTTGCTGCACGAGCCCCGCCAGTTCATGCGCGCGGGACGGCTGTGCGAGCCGACCGACGTGCCGGCCCGCGCGGCGGCGCTGCAGCACGCGCTGGCCGCGCGCGGCATCGACCTGGGGGAGCCGCCCGATTGCGGGCGCGCGCCGCTCGAGGCGGTACACAGTCCGGCCTACCTGGATTTCCTCGCCGGCGCGTACGCGCGCTGGCAGGAACTGGCGCGTCCCGGCTTCGCGCCTGGCATCGAGGTGCTGCCCAATCTCTCGCCGTACCACAACGGCAAGGTGGGCGAGCCGCGCAGGCCCGTGTGTCCCACCGACTCGATCATCGCGCAGGCCGGCTACTACCTGGGCGACCTCAGTTGCCCGCTTGGGCCGGACAGCTGGCGTGCCATTCTGCGCGGCGCGCACAGCGCGGTGGCGGCGGCGCGCCACGTGTGCGAGCGGCAGGAAGGGGCGGGCATGGCCTATGCGCTGTGCCGTCCGTCCGGCCACCACGCCCACAGCGATCGCGCCGCGGGCTTCTGCTACGTCAACAACTCGGCCATCGCGGCGCAGACGCTGCTGAACCGCTTCGGCAAGGTGGCGGTGCTGGACGTCGACGCGCACCACGGCGACGGCACGCAGCAGATCTTCTATCACCGCTCCGACGTGATGACGATCTCGCTGCATGCCGATCCGGCCGGCTACTACCCGTTCTACACGGGCTATGCCAACGAACGCGGCTATGGCGCGGGCTACGGCTACAACCTCAATTTCCCGTTGCCGCACGGCAGCGCAGACGACGCGTTCCTGTCGGCGCTGGACGGCGCGCTCGACGCGCTGCGCGACTACCGGCCGCAGGCGGTGGTCCTGGCGCTGGGTTTTGACACCTACGAGAACGACCCCATCAGCGTGCTGAAGGTGAGCATGGACGGCTACCGCGGCATCGGCGAGCGCATCCACGCGCTGGGCCTGCCCACGGTGGTGGTGCAGGAAGGCGGCTACGAAGTCGAGGCCATCGGCCGCGGCCTCGACGCCTTCCTGGCGGGCTTCGCGCCGGCCACGGCATAAGCCGGCGGGCGCTTTTTTGAATACTGGAGAACAGCAATGACCAGCAAGATCGCTATCAACGGCAAGCGGCTGTGGCAGTCGCTGATGGAGCTGGCGCGGATCGGCGCCACGCCGAAGGGCGGCAATGCGCGGCTGGCGCTGACCGCGCTCGACGGGCAGGGCCGCGACCTCGTGTGCGGCTGGATGCGCGAGGCCGGCCTGACCGTGACGGTGGATCGCGTCGGCAATATCTTCGGCCGTCGCGCCGGGCGCAACCCTGCGCTGCCGCCGGTAATGACCGGCAGCCATATCGATACCCAGCCGACCGGCGGCAAGTTCGATGGCTGCTTTGGCGTGCTGGCCGGGCTCGAAGTCATGCGCACGCTCAATGACCACGGCGTGACCACGGAAGCGCCGCTCGAACTCGCCATCTGGACCAATGAGGAAGGCACGCGCTTCGTGCCGGTGATGATGGGCTCGGGCGTATTCGCCGGGATTTTTAGCCTGGAGACCGCGCTGGCCGCGACGGACGTCGACGGCAAGCGCGTGGCGGACGAATTGCAGGCAATCGGCTATGCCGGCACCGCCGAAGTCGGCGGCCGCCCGGTCGGGGCGTATTTCGAAGCGCATATCGAACAGGGCCCGATGCTGGAAGCCGCGGACAACGTGATCGGCGTGGTGACCGGTTCGCTCGGGCTGCGCTGGTATGACGTGACCGTGACCGGCATGGAAGCGCACGCCGGCCCCACACCCATGCCGATGCGCCGCGACGCGCTGTATGGCGCCACCCACGTGATGCAGGAGGTGGTGCGCATCGCCAACGATTTCGCGCCGCACGGGCGCGGTACGGTGGGCGTGGTCAACATTCACCCGGGCTCGCGCAACGTGATTCCGGGCGCGGTGAAGTTCACGGTCGACCTGCGCCACGAGGGCGCCGGCAAGCTTGCCGAGATGGACGCAAGGTTCCGCGCCGCATGCGAGGCGCTGGGGCAGGGCAAGACCACCGGCGCCCGCCTCGACGTGAAGATCGACGACGTGCAGTATTTTGCGCCGACGCCGTTCGCGCCGGAACTCGTCGACCATGTGCGGCGCGAGGCCGCGGCGCGCGGCTACAGCCACCAGGACATCGTCACCGGCGCGGGCCACGACGCCGTTTACATGGCCAGCGTGACGCCGACCGCGATGATCTTCGTCCCGTGCAAGGACGGCATCAGCCACAACGAAGTGGAGGACGCCCGGCCCGAGCACCTGGAAGCGGGCGCCAACGTGCTGCTGGGCGCGATGGTGGCGCAGGCCGGCGCATGAGCCCCGCGGCCCGGGGTGCACCGGACTGGTGGCGCGGCGGCCTGCTGTTCCTGTGCGTGGTGACGCTGTTCGCTACTGTGGATGCCACCGCCAAGCATCTGGTCGGGCGTTATCCCGCGCCGTTTCTCAATGCGGTGCGCTACGCCGCCACCTTGGCGGTTGCCGTGGCCATGCTCGCCGCGTCCGGCCAACTGCGCGGCCGGCTGCGCTTCTGGCACACCCCGCACCGCGGCTTGCTGGTGCTGCGCGGGCTGATGCTGGCGGTGGTCGGCACCTGCTTCATGACCGCGCTGCTGTGGATGCCGCTGGCCGAAGCCACCGCCATCTACTTCATGGCGCCGCTGATGGTAGTCGGCCTGTCGCCGTGGATGCTGGGCGAGAAGGTCGGCTCGCGCCAGTGGCTGGCGGTGGGGGCCGGCTTCTGCGGCATGCTGCTGATCGTGCGGCCCGGTGGCGCGGTGTCGTGGCTTGGCACCGCGCTGATGCTGGCCGCCACGCTGGCCTACGCCATGCTGCAACTGCTGACGCGGCGCATGGCGGGGCAAGTGGACGCGCGCGTGCAGTACGGCGTTGCCGCGCTGATCTGCATGGTGGCCACCGGCGTGCCGGCGCCGTTCTTCCCGCCGCCGGTCTGGCCGGACATGGCTGACTGGCTGGCCATTCTGGCCATGGGCCTGATGAGCGCGGCGGCGCAGGTGTTGCTGATCCTGGCGCTGCAGCGCGCACCGGCTTCGCGCCTGGCGCCGCTGAACTACTTCCACTTGCTGCTGGCGCTGGTCTACAGCGCGCTGTGGTTTGGGCGCTGGCCCGACGCACTGGCGCTGGCCGGCATTGCCCTGATCGTGGTGGCGGGCCTGACGCAGACGCTGCCGGCGCCAGCCGCCATGTTAACCAAACGAGGAATCCGATGAGCGAGATACGCGACCTGTCTTACTGGCAAGCCCGCGCGGCAGCGGTGCGTCCGCAAAGCCGCGCCTATATCGGCGGCGCATGGACCGACGCCGCCGACGGCGCCACCTTCGATACCATCAACCCGGCAAGCGGCCGCGTGCTGGCCAAAGTGGCCGCATGCGGACCCGAAGACGTGAACCGCGCGGTTGCGGCGGCGCGCCGCGCATTCGAGCAAGGCGTCTGGTCCGGCCTGGCCCCGCGCGAACGCAAGGCGGTGCTGCTGCGCCTGGCCGCGCTGATCGAGGCGCACCAGGAGGAACTCGCGCTGCTGGAAACGCTGGACATGGGCAAGCCCATCGGCGACACGCTGGCCTATGACATCCCGGAGGCGGCGCGCACCTACGCCTGGTATGCCGAAGCCATCGACAAGATCTACGACGAGATCGCTCCCACCGGCAGCAACGTGCTGGCCACCATCACACGCGAACCGCTGGGCGTCGTCGCTGCGGTGGTGCCGTGGAACTATCCGCTGCTGATGGCAAGCTGGAAAGTCGCCCCGGCGCTGGCCGCGGGCAACAGCGTCATTCTCAAGCCGGCCGAACAGTCGCCGCTGACCGCGCTGCGGCTGGCGGAACTGGCCGCGGAAGCGGGCATTCCCGCTGGCGTGTTCAATGTGGTCCCCGGACTGGGCGCGCAAGCCGGGCAGGCACTCGGCCTGCATCCCGACGTGGACTGCATTGCGTTCACCGGCTCCACGGCCACCGGCAAGCGCTTCATGGAGTACTCGGGCCAGTCCAATCTCAAGCGCGTCTGGCTGGAGTGCGGCGGCAAGTCGCCGCATATCGTGTTCGACGACTGCCCCGACCTGGACCGCGCCGCCCAGGCGGCCGCCATTGGCATCTTCAACAACCAGGGCGAGATCTGCATTGCAGGGTCGCGGCTTTACGTGCAGCGTGCGGTGTACGAGCGCTTCATGGAGAAGCTGGAAGCCTGCGCCACGGCCATGCAGCCAGGGGACCCGCTCGACCCCGCCTCGGCCATGGGCGCCATCGTCGACGCGTGCCAGCTCGACCGCGTGATGTCTTACGTGGAAGGCGGGCAGCAGGAGGGCGCACGGCTGCGCCTGGGCGGCGAGCGGGTGCGTACGGATACCGGCGGCTTCTTCCTGCAGCCGACCATCTTCGAATGCCCGAGCCAGTCGCTCGCGATCGTGCGCGAGGAAATCTTCGGGCCGGTGCTGGCCGTGACCGTGTTCGATACCGAGGACGAGGTCGTGCGCATGGCCAACGATTCGCCGTATGGCCTGGGATCCGGCCTGTGGACCGCGAACCTGTCGCGTGCCCACAGGGTGTCGCGCCGGCTGCGGGCCGGGCTGGTGTGGGTCAACTGCTATATGGACGGCGACGTCACCGTGCCGTTCGGCGGCGTCAAGCAGTCGGGCTCCGGGCGCGACAAGTCGCTGCATGCGCTGGACAAGTACACCGATCTCAAGACCACGTGGATCAGCCTGGCGTAGGGGCAGGGCTTGGTCTTGGTAAAGCGTGTCTGCAGGCGCGGCGACAGCGCAAAGGGTTTCGCCATGTTCTTCTCCGGGTACCTTGCGCCGACGCCGTTTACACGGCCAGTGTGACGCCGACCGCGATGATCTTCGTCCCGTGCAAGGACAGCATCAGCCACAACGCAGTGGAAGATGCCCGGCCCGGGGCGCGCCAGACTGGGCCCGATGCTCCGCTTATTTGCCGAGCCTGGCTTCGAGCTCCCTGATCAGTGCGCGAGCTTCGTCGCCCTCCGGGATCGGCCTGCCGCTGTCGCGCCATTGCACAGCGGCCTTGAAGCCTTCGGCCTGCGCGTAGCGGCGGAACCAGAGGCCCTCCGGATTGTGGCGTGTGATGCCGTCGAACACCGTCGCCATCATCTGGGATTGTTCAAGGCCCATGGTCAGCATGACCTGGTTGACCACCATCTTGTGCATGGCAAGGTGGCTGCGCGGTACGCCTGCGATGCGGCTGGCGAGCCGCATCGCCGCGGTTTCCAGCGCATCCGCCGGCACGGCCTCATTGGCCAGGCCCCAGTCGGCCGCGGTGCGTCCGTCGATCGTATCCCCGGTGAACATCAGCTGCTTGGCGCGCGTGGGCCCAAGCCGGTAGGTCCACATCGCCGTAGTCGGGCAGCCCCAGACCCGCGTCGGCATATACCCGATGCGCGCATCTTCAGCCATCACCAGCAGGTCGCAACTCAGGGCGATGTCGCTGCCGCCGGCTACCGCATGGCCATGCACCTTCGCAATGGTCGGCTTGCTGCAGCGCCACAGGCTCATGAAGTCCTCGGTATTGCGATGCATGTACGCGTAGTCGGCCATTGGATCCCAGGGGTACGCTTCCTGCTGGCAAGGGTGGTCGATATGCTGTTCGGCGGTGTCGGCAAGGTCGTAGCCGCCGCAGAACCCTTTGCCGGCACCTTCCACCACGATCACATGCACGTCGTCGTTGGCCTGCGCCCACTCGACGGCGGCGCGGATCTCCCGCGGGGTGTCTCCGTTGATGGCATTGAGCCGTTCGGGGCGGTTCAGCAGCAGGCGTGCGATGCGCGGCGACTGCGGGTCCTGATCGATCTTCAGCGTGGAGAAAGTCGGCATTGTGGTCTCCTCAAGCAAGGGTGGATCTGCAGGTAAAGCCGGCGGCGTTTTTCATACCGTCAGGAGTGACTGTATGGAAATCAGGATTGACAGTCAACACTAACTGTCAATAGACTGCGCCGCATGAATGGCACAAAGAACACCCAGATACCGGCTGCTCCCGCCAAGCCGAACTTGCGTGAGATGTCGCGCCAGGCGACAAGGGCCCGCCTGCTCGACGCCGCGGTTGCGTCCCTGATCGAAGCCGGCGTCGCTCGCACGACCACGCTGGAGGTCCAGCGCCGCGCGGGCGTGAGCCGCGGGGCATTGCTGCATCATTTTCCGAATCACGCGGAGATGTTGTGCGCGACCGTGGAAGAGCTGGTGCGGCGCAACGAATCCTCTGTACGCGAGACCCGCGCACGCCTTGGAAATCGGACCGATCCGGTCGAGCGCGCTGTCCAGACCTTGGCCGCGACCGTGTCACAGCCTTCCTACATGGCCGAACTCGAACTGTGGGCCGTCGCGCGCACGGACACGGAACTGCGCGCCGCGCTCGGTGCGGCCGAGCGCGGTGCGCGCAAGGACCGCGAGCGTGTCGTGGCCGAAGTCTTCGCGCCGGTGCGCGACAAGCCCGGCTACGCACCTGTGGTGGCAATGACGCTCGAGTTCCTGCGCGGCCTTGCCATTTCCGGCGTACTTCGCCGCAGTCCTGCCCGACGGCAGCAGTTGATCAGCCAGTGGGTGTGGGCCGCAAGGCTTCTGCTTGAGCAGGAATTCCAGGCAGAAGATTGATCCGCAACCGCCGCTACCGACTGGAGCCGTGACATGACCCGAGAGGACGCATTACTGACGCAATCGTACTGGCCTGCCGACAAGACGCGCGACGTACTGCCGATATCGATCGGCGAAGCGTTGCGCGGCGCCGCGGCTGCGGCGCCGGACCGGATTGCGCTGGTCGAGGTGGTTCCCGAGGGAATGCCTTCGCTGACGGGGGCGTCCCGGACCGACCGGCGATGGACATACCAGCAGTTGCTGGCGGATGCGGAGAACTGCGCGCACTGGCTGCTCTCGCATTTTGAGCCGGGCGAACATGTTTGCCTGTGGGCGCCGAACGTACCGGAGTGGATCCTCATCCAGTATGGTGCCGCGCTGGCGGGCCTGGTCCTGGTGACGGCCAACCCTGCGCTCCGTGAGGAAGAACTGCGCTATGTGCTGCAGCAGTCGGGCTCGGTGGGCCTGATCCATGTCAGCGGGTTTCGCGGTACGGACATGGCTGCTATCGCGCGAGGCGCCGCCCAAGACGTGCGGTACACGTTTTGCCTGGACGACTGGCAGCGCGAGGTGGCCGGACAGGCCCGCTCCGGTACCTTGCCGGTCGTCGCGCCGGGTGCTCCCGCACAGATCCAGTTCACGTCCGGCACCACCGGCCGGCCGAAGGGGGCGTTGCTGCACCATATGGGCCTGATGACGAATGCGAGCTTCGTTTCGGCGCGCGCTGGGCTTTACAAGGGCGTCAAGGTCAGCCCGCTGCCGCTGTTCCATACGGCCGGATCGGCGATCAGCGTGCTCGGATGCCTGGCCACCCTGTCCACGCTGGTGCTGCCCCAGATGTTCGATCCGCCGACCATCCTCGCGGCTGTGCAGCGCGAACGTGCGCAAGTGCTGGCCGGCGTGCCGACCATGCATATCGCCTTGCTGGAGTACCTGAGGGCGCATCCTTACGATGTTTCCAGCCTGCGTGTCGCAATGTCTGGCGGCGCGCCGGTTCCGCCCGAACTGCTGCGCCGGATCGAAGCCGGGCTCGGTTGTGATCTGCTGACTGTCTATGGCCAGACCGAGCTGAGCCCGATCGTTTGCCAGACAGCGCCGGATGATTCAGCGGCAGACAAGGCCAACACGGCGGGCCGGCCACTATGGCAAGTCGACGTCCGCATTGCCGATCCCGCCGGCGGCGACATCTTGCCGATCGGTGTCGAGGGCGAGGTGCAGGCAAAGGGCTATCAACGCATGCTCGAGTACTTCGGGATGCCTGCCGCGACAGCGGAGACCATCACGGCCGATGGCTGGCTGCGCACCGGGGACCTCGGCACCATGGACCGCAGGGGTTATGTGCGCATTACCGGGCGCCTGAAGGACATGATCATCCGCGGCGGCGAGAACATCTACCCGGCCGAAGTCGAGGCCAGGCTGCTGGAGCATCCCAGCGTTTCGGACGCCGCGGTCTTTGGCCTGTCCGACCCGGCATGGGGCGAGGTGGTGGCCGCGGCCATTCGCTTGCGCGACGGCGCGGCTGCGCCTTCGGCCGCAAGCTTGCGTGAGCACTGTCGCGCTACCCTGTCGCCGCAGAAGGCGCCCGAGGCATGGTTCATGTGCGCGGCATTTCCGCTGACCGGCTCGGGCAAGATCCAGAAGTTCCGCTTGCGCGAGAGTGCGGCGGCCGGCGAACTCAGCCCGATCGCCTAGCTGGCGGCCTACCCGGAGGGGCGCGGCGAGCCGGGCGGTCCGTTCGGGCGATGCGGGCGTCAAGCGGATGTGGTGGTCGCGTTTCTCACGATCGGTTCGGGGCCCGGTCGCCGACCGGATTATTTACCCTGGCGGCTGCGTGGGCAATCCGGTCCCGGACGACGCCGATCGCCTGCTTGAGGGCGTAGACATCCTGGAAGTAGCGCTGCGGCAGTTGTATCTGGCTGGCGTGCGCATCGATGCTCTCGATCTCGTCGCGCCATTGCGCCACCTGTTCTGTGGTCGGCTCGCCGTTTCTCCAGATTTCATCTTCCAGTGCCTTGATCTCGTGGTACCAGACTACGAGCCGGTTCTTGTATCGCGCCTCTATCATGCGCGGCAATGCTTGCAGCAAGCCGAGCAGCAAGGCCATGAAGGGCAGCAGGATCAGCAGGCGCCGTTCGATGAAGCTGGCGAGCCAGAAAGGCAGGTAGCGCTGCAGGAAGGGGCGTCCGGACTTGAAGTAGCGCATGCTCTCGTCCGAGATCGGAAACTCACTCGTATTCAGGTTGGGAAACGTGCCCAGCCGCGTGAAGTAGTCCTCGCCGCCATGCACAGACCGGGCGGCCTCCAACAGCAGGTAGACCAGGGCGGGGTGGAGGGTGTCCTTCGAGACCAGCAGGGCTGTGGCGGCCAGCAGCGTGACATCCGCCTGCGGAAGATCCTTGGCGATGCTGGTCGATGCGCGCGGGAATGTGAGCTTGGAGAGAGCGGGGAACCTCTGCACCAGGGCGTCGGCTTGGGCGAAATTCATTAGCTTCAGGTCGCTGTTCAGCAGCTTCTGCTGCATGTCAGCATCCGGCCTGCCGATGAAGAAGGCTGCGTCGATCTGGCCATCGCGGAGGCTTTGATAAGCTTGGCTGGCGTCCATTTCCAGCAGCATGCTGTTGCTCGCGTTGACACCACTATGGTTGAGCAATACGCGCGAGACATTCAGCAGGCCGCTGCCGGGCACGCCGATCGAGATCCGCTTGCCGCTCAGTTGTGCCAGCCGGTCGATCGTGGCCTTGCCGCGATAGAACACCCAGATTGGTTCGTAGGAAACGGCGGCGATGGTCTGCAGGCGGTCGGTTTCCTTCGGGGTGGTGGTGCCCGACTGGATGAAGCCGACGTCGTATTCGCTGTTTGGATCCGTCAGCCTCGAATAATTCTCGACCGATCCCGCGGAACTGCGAATATCGAGCGTGATGTCGTCGCGTTTGAGGAGGGGGGCATAGCGATCCGCAAAGCCGCGGTAGATGCCATTGTCCGCGCCGGTCGTGATCACGATAGTGCGCTGGATGGCGGGTTCGACGACGACTGCCACGCCCCAGCCCAGTGCGGCGACCAGCAGGATGGCACCGGTGATGACAAAGCGCCGGCGCATTGGTGTCATAGGCGCCTTCTGGCTGCGTCGGAGCGCTGGATTCGGCCTGGACATTGCTTGGCTCTCTTGTCAGGTTTGTTTTTGTGTTGCAAGGCTTGGGCGCAATACAATATCAGATTGTCTTTCCGCGAAGGCGGCGATGGTGGAAGCGACGGCATATGGCGGCCGGCGTCAGCACTGACCGATTGTCTGCCTGGTCCCATAAGTCAGAACCGTTGCCATGACTGCACACTAGAGTGTCATTGACACGAGTCAGACGGGGGCAAATGGCAGACACGCGTCAACTACCAGTCCACGGCTTGTCGGCGCAACCCGACCCGTATGCGACGCCAAGTCTTCTGGACGGACATGCAGGCCAAAGACATTGGTATCGCCGGATCGAAGGCGATGCGTAGGCTGAATCGTCCAATCCGATGGACGCAACCCAACGATGGACGATCCGCGCGTACCAACGCGTTGACAGATGCGGCGATGTGTGCAAACGCCTTGGAAAGAGATAGTCGCACAGCTTGAGTCCGCGAGCATGCATCCAACACTGAACGCCTTCGCGGGTGTGCTCGGTGATCTCGAACTGCGCGGGACGCCTCCACGGGATTTGACGTGTCGGGTGGAGATGGATGGTTTTCATGATGGTCTCCTTTCAGGTGAAGGGATACCGAGTCTGCGCCTTCTCCTGCCAAGAAGATCACCGGGCAGTGGGCACAGACTACTCGGCCTCGTCAGTATCGGAGCGGCTTGAGCTTGTCGCAATCTCCAGCGCCCGAGAAAATAGGCTTCAGAACGGTTATTCAACGGCCAGGTTCGACCCTTCTCCGTCATGCGCCGGTTCAGACTCGAACGGCCGAATCGGCCAGTTTGAGCCATTCGTCAGTTTCGCGGAAGGGCCGCTTGCCGCCTAAGAGCGGACCCGGCATGTATCCGAATCCCTTCACCACGACTCACCAAATTGCCACACCTGAAGGACGGCTGTGGCGTGACATCGATGACGGCATGCTGTAACTGCTGTCCGCGACTCAGGAGGACGCGGGCACCGACTGCTGAGCTGAAACAGGCGATGGTTTGACGCTAGGCGGTGTCCACAATCTCGACGGAGAGACCAGCCGCCTTCCATTCGGGGAATCCATCTTCGAGACGCACAGCCTTGAAACCTTTTGCCCTTAATTCGGCGACCGCCTCGAAGGCGAGCACGCAGTAGGGTCCACGACAGTAGGCGACGATTTCCGTATCGAACGGCAGGTCGCTGAGACGCTGCTCCAGTTCAGCCAATGGGATATTGCGTGCACCGGGCAGATGACCTGCGGCATATTCATCCTGCGGACGCACATCCAGCACGGTCACGAGGCCATCGGCAATGCGTCGGGCCAATTCCTCTTGCGATACGGCTTCCATCGAATCGCGCGAGTGAAAATAATCGTTCAGTGTCTGGCCGACTTCCGCGACGTTTCGCTCGCCGATGCGGCCCAGCGACTTCATCAGACTGACGATCTCATTGTCGCCAGCAAGGCGATACACGATGTTCTTGCCTCGTCGTTCGGTGTCTACCAGCCGAACTCGCCGAAGGATCTGAAGATGGCGCGAGGTGTTCGCGAAGCTCATGCCCGACAGCGCCGTCAGATCCTCGACGGACCGCTCGCGTTGCGCGAGGTGCTCCAGTAGCTCAAGCCGGCCTGGATGGCCAAACGCCTGCGCTATCTCTGCGAGTCGCTCAAAGATCGCTTGCTTGGGTCCCACGCTTGACACTCCACACTTATTGATCAATCATTCGCGCTAATGATTGAATGTTAGCACCCTCATCAGGGAGGAGCAATGCGATGATCCTACGGCAATTCCTCCACTCCGATCCTGTCGGGATTTCGTACCTGCTGGGCTGCGGCGGCAAGGCGACTGGCGTTGTGATCGATCCGGTGGCCGAGCCCAGCAGCTATCTGCAAGCCGCTGAGGCCACGGGGATGAAAATCCGCTACGTAATCGACACGCATGTGCACGCTGACCATGTCTCGACGGGGCGGGCCCTCGCAGACGCGGCAGGCGCTGCTTACGTGCTTGGGGCGAAGAGCGACATCGCCGTGCCGTTCCAGGGCGTTGAGGATGGGGACGAGATCCCGCTTGGCAACGTCGTCCTCAGGGTCCTCCACACCCCCGGTCATACACCCGAGCATATCTGTCTGCTTGTGACAGACCGCACGCGTGCTGATGAACCGTGGCTGGTCGTGACGGGGCACATGCTCATGATCGGCGACCTCGGCCGCACAGAGCTGGCCGTGAGCGCCGAAGCGGGCGCGAAAGACCTATTCCGCAGCGTGCAAAGGCTCAGGGCGCTGCCTGACTACCTGGAAGTCTTGCCCGGCGCCTATGCCGGCTCGGCCTGCGGACGCAGTCTCAGCGCGAACCCTACCTCGACGCTTGGCTTTGAGAAGCGGCACAATCGCGCGTTTAGTATCGAGAGCGAGGAAGCATTCATCCGCTTCATGCTCGAGAATGTACCGCCAGCACCGCCCGACGCAGCCCGTCTGCGCGCGATCAATTCCGGCCGCGGCGCTGTTGCGAGCGTAGCGTGATGGTGGAGACGGCTGTTTCGTCTGGCGGATCCTCCTCGGTCCGACTAGGGCTCAAGGAAAACTGGCGGCAGTTCTCACTGCTCGTGCTGATCAATGCCTTTGTGGGAGGCATGGTCGGCATCGAGCGGACGGTCGTCCCACTGATCGGCGCGAAAGATTTCCACCTTGAGTCGACGACGCTCATTACCTCTTTCATCGTCAGCTTCGGAGTGATCAAGGCCGTTGCCAACCTCATTTCCGGGCAGTTAGCCGACGCGTGGGGCCGCAAGCGCGTGCTGGTCATCGGCTGGCTTCTGGCGCTTCCCGTGCCCTTCATGATCATCGCCGCGCCGCGCTGGGAGTGGGTGATCGCAGCCAATGTCCTGCTTGGAGTCAGCCAGGGCTTTGCATGGTCCATGACCGTGATCATGAAGGTGGACTTGGTTGGCCCGAAACGGCGAGGGCTGGCGGTCGGCCTCAACGAGTTTGCAGGTTATTTTGCGGTTGGCCTGACCGCATTTCTCACCGGATACCTGGCGAGCCGATACGGCCTTCGACCCGTGCCGATCTACCTGGGTGTCTTATATGCAGCAGCCGGCCTGATCTTGTCGATCCTTGTAGTGCGTGATACGCGCGAGCATGTTCTGCTGGAGGTGGCCGGCAAGCCCAAGGAAGCATCATTACTGTCGTTCCGCGAAGTGTTCCTGCTGACCTCCATCAAAGACCGCAATCTGTTCGCGGCGTCGCAAGCCGGGTTGATAAACAACCTCAACGACGGCATGAGCTGGGGCATCTTTCCGCTTTTCTTCACCGGACTCGGGCTCGGCGTCGAACGGATAGGCATCCTGAAGGCCATTTATCCGATCGTGTGGGGAGTCTGTCAGGTTATCACCGGCCCATTGAGCGACCGGTGGGGCCGCAAGGGGCTTATCGTCGTTGGGATGTGGGTTCAGGCTGCCGGCCTCTTGCTGACCTCACTCACCGGGCAGTTTTGGTGGTGGCTGGTCGCAAGCGTGCTGCTCGGTCTCGGCACTGCGATGGTTTATCCGAGTCTGATTGCAGCCGTGTCAGACGCCTCGGAGCCGAGCTGGCGGGCCCGATCACTGAGCGTGTACCGATTCTGGCGTGACCTCGGTTACGCGATTGGCGCGTTGTCCGCAGGACTTATTGCTGATCGCTTTGGCTTCGCCGATGCAATTTCGGCAGTTGCCATCGTCACGTTCATTTCGGGCGTTGTCGTTGCGATCGCCATGCGAGAGCATCGTTGAAGATTCCCGTGGCGGCTCGCACACAGGTACCGCGTGGGGCAGAGTAAAGTGAGGGGCCAACGGATGGCCGCTCTCAGTTGCTGGAAGCGTCGACCCGTGCCTCTCCTCAGTTAGCCGAAACCGGGCATTTCTGCCATTTGCGTGTCCTCGCTGAACGCCTGTCGCCCGCTACAACGCGGGCATGCCCAGTCGGCGTACCCGATCGGCAGGCGTGTCGTGCAGTCAAGGGCATGCTTGCTTAATAAACGCGCTGATCTCGCCGGGTACGGCAAAGATTACCGATGCCCGGTCTCCCTGCATGCCGGCGCCGATGATCACCGGCTTGCCCGGCAGCGGCCCGTTCTGGCTCGAATCGGTCTTGAAGCGGAGGTTGAACTCCCAAACTTTCTGCGTTTTGTTGTCGGCGGTCTTTACCGTATAGGTATCGCCGCAATAGCTGAGCGCCGTCACCCGCCCTTCCGGCGGTACACTTCTCAGATTGGGCCTGGTGTTTTGCATTCCCATCATCCCGCCTCCCGTCATGCCGCCTTGCGGCGGGATAGCAGGAGCCTTGCTTTCGGAGACTGCCTTCAGGTAAGCGATGACATCGGCGCGGGCTTGAGCATTGCTGATCCCCGGAAAAGTCATGGTGGTGCCAGGGATGAACTGCTGAGGGTCCGCGAGCCACTTGTCAAGAGTGCTTTCATTCCATACGACATTGGCGTCTTTCAGCGCGGGAGAGTAGCGGGAAAATCCCTCGGCCGTTCCAGCCTTGCGGTTCCATGCATTGGCCAAGCTCGGCCCGGTCATATGCTCGCCGGGCTTGATGGAGTGGCAAGCCATGCAGGCTTGGAAGACGCGTGTGCCACGGCCAGCATCGCCTGCGGCGACAGCCGTGTTGGCAAGAAGCGCGAGCAACACAGTTGTCGCCCGGGAAATCAAAGACATGGATGCATGACTCATGGTGGCACCTATATGCTCACGCGGCCTCATTGCGCACATAAACGACCACTTGCCACAAGAACGTGCGGACATAGAAGCTGCGATGAAATCCGTGTCGTTGGACGATGGCCTCCACGGCGTCACTGGAATGGACATAGGTGCGAAAGGCACTGCCACACAGGCGCAGGGCCAGATTCACCAACGAGACTCCACTTCGAGTGATCCACCGCTCGCGCGGATAGACTAGCCCCAACACCTGCTTTGTCTTTGCGACCGAGGCTTCGACGAGCGCGTCGACGTCGGGGTAGCAGCAAATCACCCGATCCAGGGTGACAATATCCGCCGCCGGCAACGTGCTGGCCAATTCGACAAAATCCCCCTGATGATAGGCAAGGCGGTTGCTGTCGCCACGGCGCCCCGCTTCGTCTTCGGACACCCTCAGGTAGGCAGCCGACGCGTCGACTACCGTGGCATGGGCGAGGCCGGAGGCGAGAAGCTCATGCGGAATCACGCCGATGCCACTACCGATATCCAGTAGCGTCATCATCTGATTGCCTGGAGGACCGATGCCGCGCAGCAACAATCGAGTTGTCTTGCGTGGCCCATTCCTGCGGTAGCGCCGCAACTCGCGTCGCGCGATCCGATGGCTAAAGAGGCTTTCGGCGTCGACACAATGGCTGCAGCAACTCATCGATTTCTCCGCTTGAGGCCCTGACGATCAATGCAGGTGCGGCCGCCGCCATCCGCCGGTATGCATCAGCAACACAGCGGCACGCTTTGGCACGGCACCGGCAACGCGCCATTTGGTGCTGCCTGCTGCCCGCATTCCTGCACGCTTGCTTCGCAAATGTCGGCAGATGCTTAACACCTTTTTCCGGCACACTTGCCACCGCGTGCGATTGGCCGTGTACAGGATGGGTTCGCACCTTGTCGGGCCGCAGCGTGATCACCAATGCGCCAGCCACCGATCAGGATACTGCTTTTTTGGGACGTTCATTTCAACGCCCTTGCACTCTGGGACCTCAAGGCTCGACCTCTGTGCCATCGTGTGCGCATCGCGATAGTCGAGGCGGGCGTTCGCTTCCGCCACGCCTCCAGTTGTACTCATTCCGCATCTGTTCCTCTCCGGTGCGTAGCATGCGACTGGAGTTGCTCCGCGGTGACGCTCGATTGCTGCTGATTCGGTTGCATGCTCTTCATCATTAGCAGCATCGACAACGGACAGAGCAGCACCAGCAGGAACGGACTTGCGCTCGCTACAAGAGGCCGAATTTGTGGCAACGCCGCGTAAGCGATTGCTAGCAGAACGATGAGTGCGGCACCGATCTTCACGGTGGTCTTCATATTGCATTTCATGATGCAGCTCCTTGGCAGGTGACGCCCTTGCATTTTCAATAGGACGCAAGAAAAAGGCCTTGGCATGCGTGACCGTGGCTTCTTCCTACTGCTTCATCGTAGGGTTTCCCATGCTGGGAAGGTCAAGGACACACTTTCGGTTTGGGTTTACAGCATCCCTCACGCAGGCCGGACTCTTCTTATCCGGATCTGGAAATCCAAGGCCACTGGCGACCGAGGATCACTGGAATCCTCCGTGGCGATGCGGCAGCCTAACGTTGTCCACGCTCCTCGCGGCTGGTGCGCGCCAGAGCGGAAG
>JACXTT010000772.1_pt1 | contig 54700 bp, 56 predicted proteins | sample 9270951 | NCBI WGS metagenome assembly JACXTT01 (sample SAMN15532306, study PRJNA645909) | rock metagenome | isolation source: weathered quartz diorite | place: Puerto Rico | collected 2017-06-21
TGGGGATTGTTCATCATGATGGTGGCGGCGGCGCTCGCGTTGCGAGAGGCGGAGCGGGATCCCCCGGCGCTTGCGACGCCGACCTTCGTCCGGCCAACGGGGGTTCCCGTCCTCGCCGCACCGCACTTGCGGTAGATCGCACCCCCCGGATTTTCTGGTTCGCGCTGGTCAGGGGCTAGGTCGGGGGGCTATCCTGCGCCGTCCGAACGGCCCGCACGCACAAGGAGAAGGGGGATGAAGAGATTCTTGTCCGGCATGGCCGCCACGGCCGTGCTCGTGGCGACGCTCCTCGGGGCGACGGCCGCCCGCGCCGGCCAGCAGGTCACCTGGACCGGGAACGGCCTCGACTCGGTCACGACCTGTGTGAAGGGCGTCTCGAAGCCTCACCTGCACTGGGTGTTGACGCCGGGTGGCAAGCCCGTGTCCGGCACCACCGCCGAGCTGTTCATCAACGGCCAGGACCGGGGAACCATGGCACCCGTCGGCAATTCCGGGGCGCTGCAGCTCACGATCAGCGTGGGCGGGGGGCTCACGATCGAGCAGCTCGAGGGCATGACCGCCTACGCGGAGATCACGTCCGGGTCGGTGGGCGACAGTTCGGTGCTCACGATCAGCGACGGCTGTCTCTGTACCTACTGACGCACCGCGTGTCGGATCCGGCCCGGACCCCACACGGGCCCGGGCTGCTTCCGTTTTCAGGACGCGTGGACGGGCAGGCTCCCCATCACGGTGGTCCCCGCTCCGGGCGCGGAGGTGACCACAAGCTCCCCGGCGAGCGCGGCCATCCGGTCCGCCATGCCCTGCAGGCCCGTGCCGTGCCGGGTCGTCGCGGGATCGAAGCCCCGCCCGTTGTCGGCGACCTCGAACGCGACGCGGCCGTCACGCTCGCGCAGGCGCAGCGTCACGCTCGTCGCGTCGGCGTACTTCGTCACGTTCTGGAGGGCCTCGAGTGCGCAGAAGTACAGCGCGGCCTCCTGGTCCTGCGGGTAGCGCCCGATCCCGTCGGCTTCGACCGTGATCGGGAGGGGGCTCTTGCGAACCTGGGCCTCGAGCGCCGCGGCCAGTCCCCGGTCCGCGAGCAGGGGAGGGTAGATCCCGCGGGCCAGGTCGCGGAGCGTCTCGAGCGCATCCTGCGACTCCGCCTGGAGCTCGCCCAGCATAGTGTGCGCCCGGGCCTCGTCGCGCCCGACGTACCCGTCGACCAGCCGGAGCTTCACGGCGAGCGCGACCAGCTGTTGCTGAGCGCCGTCGTGGATGTTGCGCTCGAGCCGCCGCGCGGCCGCGTCCTGGGCGGCGACGATCCGCTGGCGCGAGGCGCGAAGCTCCTCGAGGTTGGCGCGCAGCTCCTCGGTCAGCCGAACGTTCCGAAGCACCAAACCTGCCTGGGCGGCGAGGTGATCCACCAGCTTGCCCTCGGCGGCGGAGAGGGGCTCGTTCTGCGGCTTCGTCACCGTGAGCGCGCCCAGGAGATCGCCCCGGTCGCGGACGGCGACCACCTTCGAGACGCCGCCGATCGTGGGCAGCTCGCCGTCGGCCATCGCGATCGATTCGTCCCCTCGGGCGTTCTCGCCCCAGGACGCCGCTGGACGCAGCTCGCGCCCGATCCGGAGCCAGACCCGCGCCTGGCGCGCCCCCGTCCCCTCGCCGAGGATCGTCGCCATCCGGGGGAGCACTTCGTCCAGCGAGTACCCGCCGCCCATCTGCTCGGCGAACTCGGACAGTACTTCGTATGGCGAGGCGCGCCGGCCGTAGACGAGCCGGTTCGCGAGGTGCTTGGCGCGTTCGCGCACGGGATTGAAGGCGAGGGCGATGACGGCCGCCGCCGCCACGGTGAGAAACGGGTTCCGACGCGAACCGACCGCCGTCCCGATGCCGACCACGACCGCGAGATACACGGCCGTGAAGAAGGCGGCGAGCAACGCGTACACGACCGTCTTGCTCACGACGATGTCCAGGTCGTAGAGGCCGAACTTGAGGATGGCGATGCCACATGCCACGGGAACGGCGACGCCGAATCCCAGGACGATGACCAGATCGAATGGGGTGTTGGAGTTCGGGCTGATGAAGAATCCCAGGACCGTCGCGACCAGCCCGATCGCGGTGAAGCCCGCGGCGTACGCGAGCCACCGGAGCTGCTGACGTTGTTCGCCCGTGGCCCGCCGCATCCGCAGGACGACGCCGACGAGCGATGCCACGATGATGACGAGCCCGGGCGGCCACGTGAGGATGCCGATTGGCCCGTTCAGGTCCACGAGGGGCGCGAGGGGATTCCGGATCGCGGGAGAGCCGGTGATCTCGATGCTCTTCTCGAGCATGGAGAACACGGTGCCGAGCGTCAGCAGCCCACCGGCGACCCACCCGAGGCGACGCCACCGGCGGGACTGGAAGTGGCCGTCGGGGAAGAGCAGCAACAGGAAGGTTGCGAGGCCGGTGGGGAAGATGAGCCACACCATCCAGTCGTGCGTCCAGGCGACCCACGCCACACCCGGGAGGGGGCGGAGGTGTGAGCTGCGGAAGACGTACTGCGTCGAGATACCGGGGAGTGCCGTGAAGATCCCGATCCCGAGGAAGATCCACCCGATCAGGTTTTGGGGGCGCCTCGAGGCGAGGAGGGCTCCGATGACGGCATACCCCAACGGCAGGATGATCTCGACGGGGTCCGCCTGATCGAACGTGTGGATGGCCGAGCGATTCAGGAAGACGAGCGTGGCAGTGGCGGCGGAACCCAGAATGCCAATGGCCCCGAGGGGCCACGCGACACGCGGAAGCCAGGCCCACCGAATCCCGGATTCCGGTTCGTCTTGGTCTCGTGCCATCGCCGCATTCGCCATCGTGTGGCTCCATTCTCCTTCAGCTGAGCGGGCCTCGAAAGGGTGCTACCCACACCGTCTCGTCGTGGCCGCACCATTGGCGCCGGCCGCCCGGCCGTGCGACGCTCTCGGCATGAGCGTTCGGGTGCTGATCGTGGACGATCAAGAGCCGTTCCGCGAGGCGGCCCGGATGGTCGTGGAGGCGACCGACGGGTTCGAGGTGGCGGGCGAGGCGACGACGGGCGAGGACTCGGTCGACCTCGCCCGGGAATTGTCCCCGGACCTCGTCCTGATGGACGTGAACCTGCCCGGCATCGACGGGCTCGAGGCGACCCGCCGGATCCTCGCCGATCAGTCGGGCCGCGTGGTCGTCCTGCTGCTCTCGACCTACGAGGAGGCGGAGTTCGGGCCGCGCATCGCGGAATGCGGCGCGGCGGCGTTCATCTCGAAGTCGGCCTTCGGGCCCGACCGGCTCGAGGCCGCCTGGACGGCGGCGACGGTGTGAGCCCGTGCGGCTAGCGGGCGTCCTTCAGGAAGGCGAGCACGGCCATCACGCGCCGATGGACGTCGGTCTCTTCGGACAGCCCGAGCTTGTGGAAGAGCGCGTTGATGTGCTTCTCGATTGCGCGCTCCGAGAGGAAGAGGGACCCGGCGATGCCTGCGTTGTTCTTCCCTTGCGCCATGAGCGCGAGCACCTCGCGTTCCCGATCCGTGAGTTGGGCGAGGGGCGAGCCCTCGGCGCCGCGCCGACCCGCGACCAGCTCCTCGACCACCTTCGGGTCCAGCACCGAACCCCCGGTCGCGACGGCCCGCAGGGCCGACACGATCTCCTCCAGGTTCGCGACGCGCTCCTTCAACAGGTATGCGAGCCCGGCGGTACCGTGCTCGAGCAGCGCGTAGGCGTAGTCGCCCTCCGCGTACTGGGACAGCACGACGACACCGGTCGCCGGGTGCTCGCGCCGGATCTGCAGGGCGGCCCGGATCCCCTCGTCGGTGTGGGAGGGCGGCATCCGGATGTCCGTGAGGACCGCGTCGGGAGCGAGCTCCTCGACGGCGGCGAGGAGCGTCGGGAGATCGGAGACGCTCGCGACGAGCTCCACGTCCTCGGACGTCGCGAGGAGCGCGGCCGCGCCTTCGCGGACCAGGTAGTTGTCCTCGGCGAAGACGATCCGCAGCGCCACGGCTGGATGCTAGCCGCCGGGGAGGCCTGACGCATGACCATCCGCGTGGTGCTGGGAGACGACAACGTGCTGGTGCGCGAGGGCATCCGAGGCCTGCTCTCGCTCTCCGAGGACATCGAGGTGGTGGGCGTGGCCGAGGACGCTCCATCGCTGCTGTCGGCGGCGGCCGAACACGTCCCGAACGTCGTCATCACCGACATCAAGATGCCGCCCACGTTTCGGCTCGAGGGGATCGAATGCGCCCACGCGATCCGCGAGCGCCACCCCGGCACGGGCGTCGTCGTGCTCTCCTCGCACGACGATGAGGAGTACGCGCTCGCCCTTCTCGGTCGCGGCCAGAGCGGGCTCGCGTACCTGCTGAAGGACCGGCTCGCGCAGGGCGACGAGCTGATCCACGCGATCCGCGAGGTCGCCGTGGGCGGCTCGGCGATCGACTCGGGGATCGCCGCCCGGCTCTCGGGACGCTTCGACGCTGCGGAGGAGGACCGGCAGATCCTCGACCTCATGGCGGCCGGGAACGGCTACCTGGAGATCGCGACGAAGCTCGAGACCACGCAGGAGTCGGTGGACCGGCGGGTGACGGCGCTCTTCCGCCGGCTCGCGGCGAGCGCCGGCGACGAGAGCGCCGGCACTGCGGTCGACGAGCTCAAGAAGCTCCACGCCGCGGTCGTCGACAGCGAGACGTCCGCCCGGACCCTTCGGTCGTTCCTCCCGCCGCAGGTCGCAGCACGGCTGAAGGACGCGGCGTCGATCGACGCGCTTCGTCAGGAGCTCGAGGTGACGGTGCTCTTCTCCGATGTCCGGGGCTTCTCGACGCTCGCCGAGGAGATCGAGCCCGGCGAGCTCGCCGTGTTGGTCCGCGAGCACCTGGCCGCCATGGCCGAGGTCGTGCTCGACCACGGCGGGCTCGTCTCGGAGTTCGCCGGCGACTCGATCATGGGCGTGTTCGGAGCGCCCGATCCGATGCTCGACCACGCGGAGCGCGCCGTGCGGTGCGCGATCGCGATGCAGGTCCGCCAGCGCGAGATGAACGACACGGCCGACCAGCGGGGAGGGCGAACCCTCCAGATCGGCGTGGGCGTCAACACCGGCCGGGTCGTAGCGGGGGCGGTCGGGCCGCCGGGCCGCCTGGAGTACACCGTCGTCGGTGACGCGGTGAACGTCGCCCAGCGCCTGCAGTCCAACGCCGCCGGGGGCGAGGTCCTCGTGTCGGCCGCGACGCTCGCCGCCGCGCCCGGCGTCCGGGCCGAGCCCGTCGGCGAGCTGGCGGTGAAAGGCCGCCGCGCGCCCGTCGACGCGCATCGCATCATCGTCGCCCCTGGATAGGGGGAATCTTCGTAGGTTCGACTCGGTTCCTACATGGGTACGGAGTACCCCGAACGAGGAGGCGTCCCATGCCGGACTGGAACAAGGGCATCATCGATGAGTTCCGCGAGAGCGAAGGCAACGTCGGAGGCCAGTTCGCGTCGATGCCCCTGCTGTTGCTGCACCATCGCGGGGCGAGGAGCGGGATCGAGCGCGTGAACCCCGTGGCGTATCAGCGGCTCGACGACGACACGGTCGCCGTCTTCGCGTCGAAGGGCGGCTCGCCCACCAACCCCGACTGGTACCACAACGTGCGCGCCAACCCGCACGCCAGCGTCGAGATCGGGACCGAGACGTACGACGTCATCGCCCGCGTCGCCGAGGGGGAGGAGCGCGACCGGATCTGGACGCGGCAGAAGGGACGCAGCCCGGGCTTCGCGGGCTACGAGCGCAAGACCTCGCGGCAGATTCCGGTGATCGTCCTCCAGCGAGTGCGGGCCAGCGCCCAGGCCGTCGGCTAGGCTCTCGCCGTGGCCGCCGACGAGCTGCGTTCGCCCGATCCGATCGACGACCCGAAGGCCTACCAGACCTATCTGCTCGCGCTGCTCGGTCCCGACGATCCTGCCGACGTGCAGGAACGAACCGCCGGGACGCTCCGGACGCTCGTGGATCGCGCAGGGCCGGACCTTCGCACCCGCCCCGAGCCGTCCGAGTGGTCGGTGCTCCAGTGCCTCGCGCACATCACCGACGCCGAGATCGTGATGTCGGGGCGGTACCGGTTCGTCCTGGCGCAGGATGAGCCGCCGCTCATCGGCTACGACCAGGACCTGTGGGTCGACGCCCTGCACGGCGACGACGACCCCGAGGATCTCGTGCGCCTGTTCGGGGCGCTGCGGCCGGCGAACGTGGCGCTCTGGCGCGCCGCGACGCAGGAGCAGCGCGCCCGCGTGGGCATGCATGCCGAACGCGGTCCCGAGAGCTTCGACCTCGCCTTCCGGATGATCGCCGGCCACGACCGGTTCCACGTGGCGCAAGCCGAACGTGCGCTCGCGACCGTCCGCGGTAGCTGACGGCTCAGGAGGCCCTGGCCGGCGCTTCGCGCTCCTGCCCGTAGGGAAGCAGCACCCGGAACGACGCGCCGCCACCGTCGCGGTCCTCGACCCAGGCCGTCCCGCCGTGCAGGGCGGCGAACCGCGCGACGAGCGACAGGCCGATCCCTGACCCGGGCGACGGGTGATCGCCGCCGCCCTGCTGGAACGGCTCGAAGATCCGCTCGCGGTTCTCCGGCTCCACCCCAGGCCCCTCGTCCTCGACGAAGATCAGGACGCCGTCGGTCCGCGCCTCGACGCCGACCCAGATCGGGCTCGTGAGGGGCGTGTGCTTCGCGGCGTTGACGAGCAGGTTCTCCACGATCCGCTCGACCTTCGCCACGTCGATCTCGGCGATCACGGTCTGCGTGAGGAGTTCGATCGCTCGGCCCGAGAGGAAGTCCGCCTCGCCGACCACCCGCTGCACGACATCGCTCACGTCGACCGGCACCGTCTTCGGCTCGACCACGCCGCGGATCAGGCGGTCCAGGTCGAGCATGTCGCCCAGGATGCGGTCGAGCTTGCGCGCGTTGACGACGAGCCGTCCGCTGAGCTCGCGTCGCTCCTCGGGCGAGAGGTTGACCTCCTCCCGATCGATCGTGAGGGCAAGCCCCAGGATGACCGAGAGCGGGGTCCGAAGATCGTGGGACACCGCCTGCAGGAACGTGTTCTTGAGCCGATCGAGCTCCCGAAGCCGGTCGGCGGCGGCCCGTTCGGCCTCGAGCGCCCGCTTCACGTCGAGCTCGGCTCGCTTGCGTTCGGTGATGTCCAGGAGGATCCCCTGGTGCACGAGGACATGTCCGTGCTCATCCCGTCCGACCGCGGTCGCCTGGTCCAGGACCCAGACGACGCGACCGTCGCCGGCGAGCATCCGATACTCCATCTGGAAGGGCTGCCCCGATCCGATGGTTCGGGTGGTCTCCGCGATGCAGGCCTCGCGATCCTCCGGATGGACGTGGGCGAACCATTGGGTCGCATCCGCCATCCAGTCCTCCGGCTCGAACCCCAGGATGTCGCGCAGCCGTGAGCTCACCCACAGCTGCGGGTGCTCGACCCCGCGGCTCACGTCCCAGAGGTAGGTGGCGGCCGGGATCTGCTCGACGAGGCTGCGGTAGAGGGTCTCCGCCCCCAGGGGGGCGATGGGCGCGCCAGCTCGCTGTTCGCCCTGGTCAGGTCCCTCGACGTGCTCACCGTCCATGCTCGCTCTCCCCGAGTAAGGGTCGACACGCGGGGCCGGGTGCCTGAGGGCGGGTGCTCATTGACGCGCCCCCGAGCGGTCCCGGAGAATCGCGTCCGCGATGCTGACCTACGACGTGGAGTGCCCGGTGACGTTCGCCGAGGACGTGGCCCCGGACCTGCAGATCCTGTTTCGCAGGACCATGGGCGGGCGCCCCGGATGGATCGCGGCGCTGCCCGTCGTGCGCTGGTCCAGCCCTCGCGACGCGCTCGTCCTGTTCGTCCTGCGTGGGCCCGAGGGCTCAGGCCAGGAGGAGGTCTGCGTGAAGGCCCGGGCGCAGGTGAGCGAGTGGCTGGCGAAGGCAGGCCTGGCACCGGAGTCCGGGCCGGCCCCGGCCGTGGAGTGTGCGGCCATCCCGCGGGGCTGATTCACCGGACCGCCCGTCCCGGTCAAGAGCCGCCGCGCTCGGCCGATCCTTCTTGTAGGCCACTCGTGCCAGGCCTGTCGCCAAAGCCGTGCCGCCGACCCCGAACGCCTGAGATGACCATACGAAGGAAGACCGTCCTCATCAGCGGATTGGCCCTCGTCCTGCTGCTCGCGCTCGCCTCCTCGGCCTCGCAGATGATCGTCGCGCGCGGGTTCCGTCGCGTCGAGCAGCAAGGCGTGCGAAGCGACGTCGGGCGTGCCGTCAAAGCTCTGTCGAACGAGCTCGCCCAGCTGAAGGCGACCGACGGGGACTGGGCGTGGTGGGACGACACCTACGCGTTCGTCCGGCATCCGTCACCGGCGTACATCGAAGCGAACCTCGCGGACCAGGCCTTCGCCACGATCGGCGTCAATATGATGGTCTTCGTCAACGCCTCGGGGCGCGTGGTCTACAGCAAGGCCATCGACCTCGGAACGGGGCACAGCGCCCCCGTCCCCGAGAGCCTGCTGGGGCAGATCGGGCCCGGGAGCCCCCTGCTCGCGCTGCCGTCCCTCCGAAGCTCGATCACCGGTCTGGTCGTTCTCCCCGAACACCCGCTGCTGGTGGCGACGACGCCCATCCTTACGAGCGACTACCGAGGGCCGCCGGCGGGCACGCTCCTCGTCGGCCGGTACCTGGACTCGGCGCTCGTGTCGATGCTCGCCACGCAGACGAACCTCCGGGTGGCGGTTCGCGGGTACGACGACCCCGCGCTTCCCGGCGACTTCCAGTCGGCCCGCACCGCGATCGCCTCGGGGACCTCCGTCGACGTCCTGGCGCTCAGCGCACGCAACGTGGCCGGCTACACGGTGATGGACGACGTCGCCGGCAAGCCCGGCCTGCTCCTGCAGGTAGTCACGCCGCGGACCGTCTACGGGGAGGGGCAGCGAAGCCTCCGGTACTTCCTGCTCGCGCTGCTCCTCGTGGGCCTGGGGGTCGGCGGGGTATCGCTCCTGGTCTTGCATCGTTCGGTCCTCTCGCGCCTCGGTCGTCTCCGCGCTGAGGTGCGCCGCGTCGGCGACAGCGGAAGCCTGACCGAGCCGATCTCGGTCGGCGGCCACGACGAGCTGGCCGACGTGGCGGAGGCGATGAACACGACGCTCGTCGCGCTCGAGGAGGCCGAGGTGGAGCTCCAGGACGCGCTCGAGCGCGAACGCGCGGCGACGGCCCGGCTTCGCGAGATCGACGAGATGAAGAACACGTTCCTCCAGGCGGTCTCCCACGATCTGCGCACGCCCCTCACGGCGATCCTGGGGATGGCCCTCACGTTGGATGGCCCCGAGGGCCGCGTGAGGCCCGAGGAGCAGCGGGAGCTCGCCGCCCGGATCGCTGTGAACGCGCGGAAGCTGGACCGGCTGCTCGGCGATCTCCTTGATGTGGACCGGCTCGCCCGGGGCGTCGTCGAACCCCGGAGGCAACCGACGGACGTCGGCGAGCTGATCGAGCGGGTCGTGCGTGAGGCGGACGTGCGCGGCCGCGCGATCGAGGTCGACGCCGACGGCGTGGTCGCCTCCATCGACGGGCCGAAGGTCGAGCGGATCGTGGAGAACCTCATCGTGAACGCCGACCGGCACACACCTCCCGGCGGGAGGGTCTGGATCCGCGCCGCTCACACCCCCGGTGGCCTGCTGATCTCGGTCGACGACGAGGGCGAAGGGGTGCCCGACGATCTCAAGGAAGCGGTCTTCGAGCCGTTCCAGCGCGGCGCCTCCAACGACCGGCCCGGATCGGGCATCGGGCTCGCCCTGGTGGCGGGGTTCGCGCACCTGCACGGCGGGCGGGCCTGGGTGCAGGACCGCCCCGGTGGCGGGGCGTCCTTCCGCGTGGTGCTCCCCGACCCCTCGGTGGGAACGGGGGCGCTCGCCGGCTCTCCGGCTGCCTGATCGGCCTGCTCCCTGTAGGGTCGAAGGTCGCATGCGCCGACCGATCCGCATCGCCATCGGCGCCGGCGCGGCCACCATCGCCCTCGCCGGGATCACGGGCGGGGTCGTTCTCGTGGGGCGCGCTGGCGCCCCGTCGCCGTCGCCGACCCCGGGCATCCGGCTGGCCGGCGTCGACGTGTCCTCGCACAACCACCCGATCCAGTGGAGCGCGGCCGCGAGCGCCGGCGTCCGGTTCGTGATCGCACGGGCGACCGAAGGTGCGACGGGCGTGGACCGTGCCTACGTGACCGTCCGGGAGCAGGCGGCCGCCGCCGGCCTCGCGTTCACCGCCTTCCACTTCGCCCGCCCCGACCGCTCGATCGGCGACGCCGAGCGCGAGGCCGAGGCGTTCGTGCTTGCGTCGAAGCTCTCTTCGGGAAACCTCGTCCCCGTGCTCGACCTCGAGTCCGCGGGGAGCCTCGGGGTGCGGGCGCTGCAGGTGTGGACGCGAACCTGGCTCGAGGTCGTCGGGTCGAAGCTCCTCGTCAAGCCGCTCATCTACACGAACGCGGACTTCTGGGTCACCCACATGGGCAACACGACCTCGTTCGCGAACGCCGGGTATCGCCTGTTCGTCGCGAGCTGGGGCACCGCCGCGCCGGTCGTGCCCGCCCTCAACTGGGGAGGCCGCGGCTGGACCATGTGGCAGACGGAGGGCTGCGGCCGGGTGCCGGGCGTCCCCGGGTGCCTGGGCACGGACCTCTTCAACGGCGCCGATCTCTCGTCGGTGACGATCCCGTAAGCTGCGGCGCGTGGGTGACAGCGGACTCGAGGCGAGGCTCGGCGAGGTTTCGGGCCGAACCCGGGCGACGCTCGAGCGCCTGCAGCGCGACGTGCCCACGACGATCTACCACTACACCTCCGGCGCGGGCGTGCGCGGGATCGTGGAGTCCCGGCGCATCTGGGCTGGCCACCTCGAGTCGTTCGGCTCGTCGGCCGAGATCCTCTACGCGTTCGGCCTGGTCCGGCACGTGCTGGACCAGGAGGCGGGGCGCCATCGCCAAGGCGCGACCCACGAGCTTTCGAACCGGCTCCGGGCAGCCCTCACCCCGTTCGGCCCCTACCTCGAGGCGTACGCGGCCTGCTTCTGCGAGGAGGGCGACCTGCTGACGGCCTGGCGTGGGTACGCGCGCCAGGGCGGCGTCGCGATCGGCCTGGACACGTCGTTCCTGGAGCGCAGAGCCCGAACGACGCCCGGCTACTCGCTCGTGCGCGTGATCTACGACCGGGCCGCCCAGGAGGAGCTGGTGCGCTCGACGATCGCGGGCGCCTTCGCCGCGCTCGGCGACGGTGAGGCCAGGGACGGCGCGGTGTCCCGGTGTGAGGGCTTCGTCCTGGCCGAGCTCACGCCCGCGTTCGCGAGTTGCAAGCATCCGTCGCTCGCCGAGGAGCGGGAATGGCGGCTCGTCCACGCCTGGGCACCGGGTGAGCCAGGGCTGCCGGTGCAGTTCCGGCTGGGCGAGAACGGGCTCAACCCTTACGTCGAGCTCAAGGTCACCGACCCCGCCGGGATCTTCGACGACCGGATCCCGATCAGCCGGTTCGTCGCGGGCCCATCGGCGAACCCTCGACAGGCGGCCAAGACCCTCGGGCTCTTCCGCTACGAGCACGGCTACGAGGGCTCGGCCGAGATCGTCCGAAGCGCCATCCCCTTCGGCGCCTGAGCCGAGCCTACCCGCCCGGACTAGTCCCTCTGGGTGGTTTCCCCGTGGGGTAGTGAACCCCCCCGGGCTTCGGTCGAATGGCTGGCATGCTTGGCCCGCCGCCAGGCCGCAGGCCTGGTGCGGGGAGAGCGCTCGCCCCCCTCGCTCTCCTCGCGACCGTCGTGCTCTCGATCCCCGCTGCCTCAGCGACGGCTGCTGCCGCGCGCCCCGGGCGAGGATCGGCGACGTGGCCGCAGTTCCACGACACCGCCGACCACAACGGGTACAACGACGCGGAGCACATCCTCACGACGGCCACGGTGAGCGGCCTCGGGCTCGCGTGGCAGGCGACCACCGGCGGCGCGATCACGTCCTCGCCGACCGTCGTGAACGGGATCGTCTACATCTCCTCCTATGACAAGAAGGTGTACGCGTTCGACTCGGGCACCGGCGTGAAGCTCTGGAGCTTCGCGACCGGCGCGTCGATTCGGGCGTCCACGCCGGTCGTCTCCGGCGGGGTCGTCTACGTGGGCTCGGACGACGACAAGGTCTACGCGCTCGACGCGGGCACCGGCGTGAGGCTCTGGAGCTACCCCACGGGCGGGTTCATCCGGAGCGCGCCGACCGTCGTGAACGGCGTCGTGTACGTCGGCTCCAAGGACGGGTTCGTCTACGCGCTCGATGCCGATACGGGCCGGCTGATCTGGGGCACGGACATGGTGGGGTCGGTCGAGGCGTCGCCCGCCGTCGTGAACGGCATCGTCTACGTGGCGTCGGTCAACTACGTCACCTTGCTCGGGACGGTCGCGGCGCTGACGGCGTCGACGGGGAATGTGATCTGGTCCCAGACCGTGCCCTCGTTCGTGCGCTCCGCACCCACGGTCGGCAATGGGCTCGTGTATTTCGGATCCGACGCGGGCGTCGTCTATGCGCTGGACGCCGCCACGGGCGCGCTCGCATGGAGCACGATCACCCCGGGGATCGGGACCACGTACGCGCGATCGTCGCCCGCGCTCGCGAACGGCCTGCTCTACATGACGATCGCCGAGTACTTCCCGCTCTCGAACGGGTACGAGTACGCGTTCAACGCGCTCACGGGCAGGATCGTCTGGTCGGCGGCGATGATCGACTACGCGACATCGTCGCCGGCGGTCGCGGGCGGGGTCGTGTACGCGGCCTCCTTCGACTGGCGCCTCTACGCGTTCGACGCGTCCACCGGCGACGTCCTGTGGAAGTACGTGAACGACCGCGGCATGAACTCCTCCCCCGCGGTCGTGAACGGCTACGTGTACGTGGCCGACCTGGACGGGAACCTGCTCGCGTTCACGCTCACCTGAGCCGCGCCCTATCCTCCCCGGCATCGACCGGGACCCCGACCTCGACCGTCGCATGATGACGGCTGCGCTGGAAGCGGCGCGGCGGTGTCTGGACTGGGGCGACGTGCCGGTCGGCGCCGTCGTCGCGCGCGGGTCGGAGATCCTGTCCGAGCGAGGGAACGAACGCGAGCGCCGGCAGGACCCCACGGCCCACGCCGAGCTGCTCGCGATCCGTGACGCGGCGGAGGTCGCCGGCTCGTGGCACCTGGACGGCTGCACGCTGTACGTCACGTTGGAGCCCTGCGCGATGTGCGCGGGAGCGCTCGTCCTCGCGCGGATCGATCGGCTCGTATTCGGCGCGGACGACCCGAAGGCCGGCTTCGCCGGCTCGCTCGGCGACCTGGTCCGCGACCCACGGCTCAATCACCGGCTCGAGGTCGAGGGCGGTCTCGCCACGGAGGAATCCGCGGAGCTCCTTCGAAGCTTCTTCGGCGCCCGGCGGGGACCCACGGGCTAAGCTCCCTTGCGTGAAGCCGGCTGCGTTCGAGTACGTCGCGCCGCGAAGCGTGGAGGAGGCCGTCGCGCTGCTCGCGGAGCGCGGAGAGGACGCGAAGGTGATCGCCGGCGGCCAGAGCCTGGTGCCGATGATGGCGTTCCGGCTCGCGACTCCCGCTGCGCTGGTCGACCTGAACAGCGTGCTCGAGCTCGAGTACGTTCGGATCGACGGGGACACGATGGCGCTGGGCGCGATGGCGCGCCACCGCGCGGTCCAGGTTCTCCCCGGGCTCCGTGAGCGGTGTGCGATGGCCGCCGAGGCGGTCGATCTGATCGGACACCCGGCGATCCGAAACCGCGGCACGGTGGGCGGGAGCATCGCGCACGCCGACCCCGCCGCGGAGTGGCCGGCGCTCCTCCTCGCCCTCGACGGTGAGGTCGACGCCGTCGGGCCCAGTGGGCGGCGAACGATCGCCGCGGGCGATCTGTTCCAGACGTACTTCACCACCGCCCTGGCGCCTGACGAGATCCTCGTCGAGGTGCGGCTGCGACTGCCCGCCGGGCATGCGGTCGGTTCGAGCTTCGTCGAGGTGGCGCAGCGCCACGGCGACTTCGCGGTCGCTGGCGCGGGGGCGGTGCTGGTCCTCGAGGCCGACGGCTCCGCCGCCGACGCGCGGCTCGTGCTGATCGGCGTCCGGGATACGGCGGTCCGAGTCACGGCGGCCGAGGCGATCCTCCGAGGCGTGACCCCGACCGACGACGTGATCACGGAGGCCGCGACCACGATCCAATCCGTGATCGATCCCGTCTCCGACGTGCATGGGTCGAGCGCCTACCGACGTCGCGTCGCCTCCGCCGTCGCGGGCCGCGCGCTGACGCTCGCGCGCGACCGCGCCCGCGCGGCGGTGGCCTGATGGACATCACGCTCTCCGTGAACGGCGAGGGCCGAACGGCCGACGCCGAGCCGCGCATCACGCTCGCAGATTTCCTCCGCGACGAGCTGGGCCTCACCGGCACCCACGTCGGGTGCGAGCACGGCGTGTGCGGCGCCTGCACGGTCCTCCTCGACGGCCGCTCGGTTCGCTCGTGCCTGCTGTTCGCGGTCCAGGCGGCTGGCCATGAGGTCACGACCGTCGAGGGCCTCGCCGCCGCGGACGGCACGCTGGATCCCTTGCAGCAGGCCTTTCACGACGCGCACGGGCTGCAGTGCGGCTTCTGCACGCCCGGGTTCCTGATGGCCGCGCGCGAGTTGCTGGATGCGAACTCCTCGCCCAACGAGGCCGAGGTGCGGTCCCATCTGTCCGGGAACCTCTGCCGGTGCACCGGTTACCAGAACATCGTGGACGCCGTGCCGCTCGCCGCCGAACGGATTCGGGCCCAGCCGTGACGACCCGGCTCTTCGGGGAGCGCGTGGGGCGAAGCGAGGACCGCCGGCTGCTCACGGGTCACGGCCGGTACACGGCCGATTTCGAGCCGGCCGCCGCGCACGCCGCGTTCGTGCGATCCGACTTCGCGCACGCGCGCATCCTCGGCATCGACGTGGCGGCCGCGCAGGCCGTCCCGGGCGTGCTCGGTGTGTACACGTTCGCCGACCTGGAGGGCGGCTTCGCCGAGCGGCTCCCGCTCCTCGTGCCGAGCGACAAGCTGATCGCCCCCCGGACGCAGCACGCGCTCGCGAAGGACGAAGTGTGCTACGCGGGCGAGGTGATCGCGATGGTCGTCGCCCGCGACCGCTACCTCGCCGAGGACGCGCTCGAGCGGATCGTCGTCGAGTACGAGCCGCTCCCCGCCGCCGTCGATCTCGAACAGGCCGCCGGCGCGAATCCGCCGCTCGCGCACCTCGACATGACGGACAACCTGGCCGGCCTCGTGACCGAGGAGACCGGCGACGTCGATGCCGGGCTCGCGTCGGCGCCCCACACCTTCGCGTGGACCTTTCGGTTGGAGCGAAGCGCGTCGATGCCGATCGAGACCCGCGGCGTCGTCGCGCGTTACGACGCGCGAGAGGGTCGCCTGCTCGTCCACGACGCCACCCAGGCACCGACCGGCGTCCGGTTCGGCCTGGCGATGCTCTTCGGCGTGGATCCCGACCGTGTCCACGTCGTCGCACCGGACGTCGGCGGCGGGTTCGGCGTCAAAGTGATCCAGTTCTATCCCGAGGAGGTGCTGGTCCCGTGGGCCGCGCTCCGCCTCAGCGTCCCCGTGAAGTGGATCGAGGACCGCCGCGAGCACTTCCTCGGCTCGAACCAGGAGCGCGGGCAGATCCACCGCGTGCGCGTCGGTACCGCCGACGACGGCCGCATCCTCGCGCTCGAGGACCGGTTCCTCCACGACACGGGCGCGTACTGCTCGTACGGCCTGATCCTCCCGATCATCACCGCCGCGCAGCTCCCCGGCCCGTATCACCTGGAGAACTACCGCTACGAGCTGCGGTCGATCTTCACGAACACGGTCCCCACGTCGCCCTATCGCGGCGCCGGCCGCCCGCACGCCGCCTACGTCATGGAGCGCGTCATCGAGCGCGTGTCGAAGGAGCTCGACCTGGACTCGCTCGACGTCCGCCGCCGCAACTTCGTGACGAAGTTCCCGCACCACGTGGGCGTCACGTTCCAGGACGGCGGCCCGACCGTCTACGACTCGGGCGACTACCCGAAGGGACTCGACACGCTCCTCGAGCAGCTCGATCTCGAACGAACCCGCGCTGAGATCGCGGCCGCGCGCGCCGAGGGCCGCACCGTCGGGCTCGGCTTCGGCGCCTACGTCGAGGGCACCGGGATCGGCCCCTACGAGGGCGCGAGCGTCTCCATCAACCCCGACGGCACGGTGTCCGTCGCGACCGCGCACGGCTCGCAGGGCCAGGCCCACGAGACCGTCTTCGCCCAGGTCGTCGCCGACGAGCTCCAGGTTCCCTTCGAACGCGTCCACGTCACCACCGGCGACACGCGCCGCCTCGGCTACGGCGTCGGCACGTTCGCGTCGCGCACCGCGGTCGTCGCCGGCAACGCCGTGCTCCTCGCGACCACCGAGGTGAAGCGCCAGGCCGCCGCCGTCGCGGCCCGCATCCTGGAGGTCGCCCCCGAGGACATCACGTTCGCCGAGGGCTCGGTCCACGTCGCCGGCGCGCCCGACCGTTCGATCCCGCTCGGGCGTCTCGCCATGGCCTCGAACCCAACCCGCTACGTGTTCGGGGCCGACGCCGAGGAGGGGGCGAAGCTCTCCCAGCTCGCCTACGCGGGCGGCGATCGCCCGCTCCCCGAGGGCTCCCGCCCCGGCCTCGCCGCGACCGAGTACTACAGCCCGACCTCCGGCGTGTTCGGCTTCGGCTTCCACGCGGCTGTCGTCGAGATCGACCGCGACACCGGCCACGTCGACATCCTCCGCTACGTCGTCCACCACGACTCCGGCCGGATCATCAACCCGATGGTCGTCGAGGGGCAGATCCACGGCGGCGTCGCGCAGGGGATCGGCGGCGCGCTCTACGAGCGGATCGCCTACGGCGAGGAGGGCCAGATCCTGAACGCGACCTTCATGGACTTCCTCATGGTCACCGCCGCCGAGATGCCGCGGATCGAGGAGGTGCACACCGAGACGCCCTCGCCGAGCAACCCGCTCGGCATCAAGGGCGTCGGCGAGGCCGGCACGATCCCCGTCTCCGCGACGATCGCGAACGCCATCTCGGACGCCCTCCAGACACCCGTCGACCATATGCCCGTCACCCCCGAGGAGGTTCTCAAGCTCGCCGACGGGGAAGAATGACCCCGGACGATCGGTTGCACGCCCACAGAACCCGCCTCTCAAGGAGGAGCCATGCGTGGCTACGCGCTCGACGAGTTCGGCAAGCCCGGGACCGTCCGTGATCTGCCCACCCCCCAGCCCGCCGAGGGCCAGGTCCTCATCTGGGTCAGGGCCGCCGGCCTGAACGCCTTCGACGTCTCCGTGATCAACGGGCACGTGAAAGACTACCTGGAGCACCGCTTCCCGCTCATTCCCGCCAACGACCTTTCCGGCGTCGTCGAAGCCCTCGGCCCCGGCGTCACGGAACCCGCCGTCGGCACCGAGGTCTTCGGCTCCCAGGGCAAGGCCTTCCAGGGTGCGGGCACGACTGCCGAGTACGTGGCCGCGACCGCCGACAGCATCGCGCCGAAGCCCGCCACGCTCGAACACACCGAGGCGGCCGCCATCCCCACGGCCGGCCTCACCGCGCTCAACGTCATCGACCGGATCCAACCGAAGCGGGACGACCTCTACCTCGTCCTCGGCGCGACCGGTGGCGTGGGGAGCTACTTCGTGCCGCTCGCCACAGCTCGCGGAGCCCGCGTCATCGCCGTGACCCGCCCCGAACATGCCGACTACGCGCGCGAACTCGGCGCAGCCGAGGTCATCGACTACACCGCCGGTCATCCGGCCGACCTGCTCCGCCCCCTCGCGCCGAACGGCATCCAGGCCCTGGTCGACTTCCACGGCGACGCCGACCTCACGCTCTCGATCGCCGACCAGGTCGTCGCCGACGGATGGGCGGTCTCGGCCGCGGGCGGCGTGAAGGACGAGCTGCTCGAGAAGTACGGCCTCAACGGCGGGCAGGTCCACGGCGGCGGCATGGACCGACTCTCCCAGCTCGCGAAGCAGCTGCAGGACCTCCCCAAACCCGCGATCAAGACCTACAAACTCGACGACGCCGCCGACGCCTTCGCCGAGCAGACCACACGCCACGTCCGTGGCAAGCTGGTCATCACCATCTGACGAGGAGGAGCCATGGAGGTCAAGGAGCTCGGCCACGTCGTCCTGTACGTCCACGATCTGGAGATCTCCCGCGGCTTTTATCGGGACGTGCTCGGCTGGCACGAGATCGCCGGCTCCGAGCACCAGATGGCGATGTACTCGTCCGGCCGCACGCATCACGAGCTGCTGCTCATCGAGGTCGGCCCGGACGCACAGCCGATCCCACCCGGCCGACGGGTCGGCATGTACCACTTCGGCCTGAAGGTCGGCACGACCGACGATGAGCTCCGCGAGGCCTACCAGACGCTCGTGAACGCGGGCGCCCAGATCGTCGGGTCAAGCGATCATGGCGTGACGCACAGCCTGTACATCAAGGATCCCGACGGGAACGAGATCGAGGTGTACATCGACGTCCAACCCGAACGCTGGCGCGACGATCCCCAGGCCGTGCTGTCCCCGGTGAAGTCGCTGCAGCTCTAGAGGTCCGATGTCTGGTTTGGGGCGCAACCGATTGTTCGCGTGGATTGCCTCGGGACAGGCGGAGCCTCGGACAAGGCACTACTACGGGCTTCCACCCCAGCTCACTGAAGGAAAGGACGACCGCGTGCTCATGCCGGTCGCGCACATCGTGCTGCTCATTCAAGACGAGTCCGGGGCTAGCCTGTATCGCTACGCGAGTGATGGCGCGAAGGCAGGAAGTACCTGGCACGAGAGCGTTGATGACGCGATGCATCAGGCCAGCTTTGAGTATGGCGATGCGCTCGGCGCTTGGGAGCAGATACCGACTGAGGAATTGGACCCCAAGGCATTCGTGCGCGACAAATTAGCTTGACCGCTTAGCGCGCTGGTGATACTCAGGCGTCGCGCACGACGGCGGCGATGATGTTGCCGCCGGGCGGGCCCTGGTGGCTGTTGCGCTCGCCGCCCGACACGTAGTTCGTCGTGCGGCCGGTGACGGAGGCGACGAGCATCCCGCCCAGCGCCTTGCCGATCTGGTACCCGTCGTGGTCGTCGAGGAGCGTGATGTGCTGGCCGCGAACCTCGTCCTCGCCGGGGATGACCGACTTCGCGAAGACGTGCACGAGTCGGTTGAGGTCCTGCTCCGTGGGGAGGCAGTCGAAGGTCAACCCGGCCGAACGGAGGGCGTTGCGGACGCCCTCGGCGTCGATGAAGTCCTTCGTGGTGCCGTGGCCGATCGTCAGGTTGCTCTGCGACTTCGTCGAGTTGCCGAAGACGAGGACCTCTCCGTGGCGCTTCTCGCCGCCGGATGAGGTCATCGCGACCGACGAGTAGAGGCTCCAGTCCTTGCGCACGATGTCGTCGGTGAGCTTCTCCTCGGGGACCTCCTTGAGCGCGAGAGCGACGCCGAGCGCGGCGGCGTCGTTCGCGAACGCGCCGGCGCCCTCCGGACCGAACGTGAGGTCGGTGGTGACGACGGTATGACCCCGTGCGATCGCGTCCTTGATGGAGGCGGTGGTGAGGCCAGGGACCTTGACCATGGCGAGGTGGACGTCCTTGGAGTCGTCGATGCCGGCGTCGGCCATGGCGGCGTGCACGGCGGTCGCGACCTTGCGCATCATCGAGACGCGGCCGATGTCCTCGGGGAGGATCGCCTCGGAGCCGGCGACGCCGACGACGAGGTGCTTGTCGGTGAGGGCTTCTGCGACGTCGACCCACTCGCGCGTGACGGCGGTGATGTGAGGCGTGATCACGCCGGGGCAGCCGCCGGAGAGCACGAAGATGACGCGCTTGGCGACCTCGTCGACGGGGATGTTGAGGAAGTTCGCGGTCCATTCGCGGAGCGCGAGGTCGGCGAGGACGCGGCCCCAGTCGTCGTGGAAGCCGGTGCCCTCGGTCTTGCCGGCGAGCGCGATGAGCGTGTCGGGCTTGATCGTGCCGTCGTCGGCGAGGGCCTGGAGCCTCGATGTGTCGTTGGGGGTCATCATCGGACAGACGTGCAGCTCGACTCGCTGGACCTTCATGCGGTCACCTCCGTGAGTGTGTGGGCGATGGCGAGGACCTCATCCTCGCGAAATGGCCGTCCGACGACCTGGACGTTGATCGGCAGGCCGTCGGCGGACGTGCCGAACGGGACGCTCGCGGCAGGGATGCCGAAGAGACTGATCAGGCGGCTGGGGGCGAGCACGTCCCAGATGGATTGCCCGCGGCCGTCGACGATCACCGGTTGGTCGACCGGGAAGGGCGGGACGGTCGCGACGGGCATGATCAGGACGGGGCAACGGTCGAGATAGGCGAGGAGCTTGGCGAGCAGGCGGTCGCGTTCGTCCCAGAGTGCCTGCCGATTTGGGTTCGGGTCTCGGCGGTCGGCCTCCTCGGCGGCAGCGATGGCCTGACGAACGTCCTCGCCGACCTGGTCCTCATGCCCCTTGATGAGTTCCCGGACATCGCGCAGTCGGTCGGTGTCGCGAAGCTCGGAGTAGAGCGTGACCGCACGGTCGAGCGCGGGCGGCGGGTCGTCGCGGATCATCTCGAGGCCGGTGCTGGCGAGGACGCCGGCTGCGTTGCGAACTGCCGCCCGCACGCCTTCACTGACCCCCGGATCGGCGGGACCCTCCCAAACCGCGACGGTTCGACCGTGCGCCTCGCGCGACCACGGGAGCGCGACCGAATCCGTGAGTGGGTCGATGCCGTCGGGGCCCGCGATCACGTGCAGCGCGACCTCGATGTCCTCGACCCTCCGCGCGATCGGCCCGATCACCTGCAGGCGGCCTTGCATGCTGTCCGGCGTGGTGCGGAGCGGTTCGCGCAGCTTCGGCGACGGGAGCTGGCCGGTGAGCGGGACGCGTCCTGCCGTCGGGCGGATCGCGACCATGCCGGTGCACGCCGCCGGCCAGCGAAGGGAGCCGCCGAAGTCCCCGCCGAGCCCAAGCGCCGAGCAGTGGGACGCGATCGAAGCGGCCTCGCCACCGCTGGACCCGCCAACGGTCACCGGTCCGAGCGGGTTCTTCGTCTCGCCGAAGAGCGAGTTGTTCGTGTAGCCGAACATCGCGAACTCGGGGCAGTTCGTCTTGCCGAGGAGGATCGCGCCGGCACTGCGCATACGCGAGACGACGGTCGCGTCCATCGTCGGAACGAAGTCCTTGAGCGCGGGCGAGCCGCCGGTCGTCCGGAGGCCGGCCGCAGCGATGACGTCCTTGGCCGTGAACGGCACGCCGGCGAGCGGTACGTCGGCTCCATCGCGGAGGGCCCGATCGACGCGGTCGGCGTCGGCGAGCGTCTCGTCGCGGTTTCGAAGCGTGACGATCGCGTTCAGGTCGGGGTTGACGGCATCGATCCGGTCGAGGTGCGCGGCAACGACCTCGCGCGCGGATACCGTGCCGGCGAGAACCATGTGGGCAAGCTCCGTGGCAGGGAGTTCGGTCAGGTCGGTCGTGGCGCCCCTCTCATCGGGGCGCATCCTAACGAACGCCATCGGATCGTCGGCTCGTACCGAGACGGTGACCGATGGGATAGGAGGTGCGGCATGGTCGCCTTTCCCTCGACTAGGATTGTTGGAGCGGAATAGGTAGGAGCCGATGGCCGTGACCTGGGTCATTGCCGGAATCGCGGTGGTCTTCGTGGCCGCTGTTGTCCGCTGGGTCATCCGGTCCTTCCGGCGTTGGCCCGCGACCGATGACGAACGCCGCACAAACATCTGGGGTCGGCGGGGCGGCGGGGACATGTAGGTCACGCCGCGCGGGCATGAGCCACGCGATTGTTCCCCCGGTTAGGACAGCCACTACCGGGCGGGCATAAAGAAGCGCATCGTGGTGCCGGCTCCGGGCTGACTCTCAGCAGAGATCGTGCCGTGGTGCGCCTGGACCAGGCTCTTCGCGATCGCGAGGCCGAGGCCAGCGCCGCTCGAGTCGGCGGCCTTCACGAACCGATCGAAGACGTGTGGGAGCGCCTCGGGTGAGATCCCTGACCCAGTGTCGGTAATGGTGAACGCGACGGAGCTGGCGGCCGACTCGGCTGAGACCGTGATGCGGCCGCCGGCGGGCGTGTGGCGAAGCGCGTTCGAGAGCAGGTTCGCGAGGACCTCGCCGATCCGAACCTGGTCGACGTCGATCGTGGGCAGGTTGGAGCCTACGTTCGACTCGAGCGTCACGCCGGCCACGGCCGCGGGTCCCTGGAACGCTTCGACGGCCTCGTGCACCAGCGCTGCCGGCGCGACGTGTTCGCGATGCAGCCGCAAGGCTCCTGCTTCGGCAGTCGAGAGCGTCAGGAGATCGTTCAGTAGCCGCGACATCACGCCCGTCTCCTCAAGGAGCGGCTCGAGGTGCTCGCGGTCGGCGGGGTAGAGCCCGTCGAGCAGCCCCTCGGTCTGGCCCTGGATGACGGTGAGCGGGGTGCGCAGCTCGTGCGCCACGTCGGCGATCAGGTTGCGTCGCTCGCGCTCGCTCGCCCGCAGGCGTTCGGTCATCGCGTTGAACGAGCGGGCGAGGCGACGGAAGCGGCGCGGGCCACGCTCGGGGACCTGGACATCGTGGTCACCGGCGGCGACGCGGTCCGCGGCCTCCATCACGTCGGAGAGCGGCACGGCCGCACGCCGGACGCCGCGGGCCACGATGGCGACCCCGCCGAAGAGGATCACGAGGCCGAGCAGGCCGGCGGCGAGCGCGAGGCCGCGGTGGTGCCCGAGGCCGAGGGCGCCGGAGAGCAACGCCAGGGCGAGGGAGCTCGCCGCGAACGTGAACAGGAAGAAGACGATGACGAACACGCCGATGAACCTCGGGAAGCGGGGTCGGCCGCCCCACGGGCCGCGCCCGCGCACCGGCGGGAACGGTTCTCCCTCGGGCCACCAGTGGGGACGGAACTCAGGCATCGGCGAACCGGTAGCCGACGCCGTACACGGTGAGCAGGTAGCGCGGCTTGCTGGGCGTTGGCTCGAGCTTCTTGCGGAGGTTCTTCACGTGCGCGTCGATCGCGCGCTCGTAGGACTCGATCGCGACGCCGTGGACGGCGTCCAGGAGCTGCGAACGCGTGAACACGCGGCCGGGTTCGCGGACGAGCGCCGCGAGCAGCTGGAACTCGGTGGGCGTGAGCTCGACCGGCTTGGTGGCGACGGTCACGCGCATGCGGCGAACGTCGACCTCGACATCACCGGCGCGCAGGACGTCTGGGCCATCGGCTCGTGCCGATTCGCTGCGGCGCAGGACGGCACGAACGCGCGCGACCAGCTCCTTCGGGCTGAAGGGCTTGACGACGTAATCGTCGGCGCCGAGCTCGAGGCCCACGATGCGGTCGGCCTCGTCGGCGCGGGCGGTGAGCATGACGATCGGGACGGTCGAGGTCTTTCGAAGCTCGCGGGTGACGTCGAGCCCGTCGCGGCCGGGGAGCCCGAGATCCAGGACCACGAGGTCAGGCTTCGTCCCGCGGGCACTCGCCAGCGCCGCGTTCCCATCGCCGGTCACGATGACGTCGAAGCCGGCGTGGGTGAGGTAGTCGCGGACGAGCCGCGCGATCTGCATCTCGTCCTCGACGACCAGGATCGTCTTCACCTCGGGACCTCCTCGGGAAGCGTACGAGGCGGGGGCAAGCGCCCCCGCCTCGGTTTGCCTGACGAACCAGACGTCAGGTCTGGTCAGGGGCGCTCGGCGCCTGGTTCGCCGGCTGCTCGTGCTGGCGGCGGTGCCAGTCCTCGAACCTGGCCGTGCGGCCGCCGTGGTCGTGGTCCTTGTCCCAGCCTCCGGGGCCGTAGCCGTGCCAGCGGCGCCCGAAGAGCGCCACCCGCAGCAGCCCGAAGATCAGGAAGAAGAACAGCGGGAAGAGGAAGATCCCGAAGGGGAAGAACCCCCATCCGTACCCCGGCCCGATCACCCGGACCACCTGTCCACCGGTCGCCGACTGAGCGAGCCCGTGGGTCACACCCGCGTGGTACGCGCCGACCCCGATCGCGACCCCTCCGAGGATCGCCAGGAGCAGCACCACGATCGCCATTCCCCGTCGCATCGGTTTTCCTCCTTCGTTCGACGGTTCGTTGCTGGTGATGCTCGCTGGAGGTTGTGAACGGGTCGTGAAGGCCGCAGGGAGGATCTGCGGACCCGTTGACTCTGCTGTGCCACGTGTGGCGCCATACGTGTGCAAGTGCTGGCGAGGTGGCGCCACACGTGCATCAGGGCAGGTCAGGTACGTGTGGCGCCATACGTGCCAAGTGCTGGCCAGATACGTGTGGCGCCCTGCGTGCATGAGGCCAGGTTCACCAGGAGATGTGCCATCCTTCGGGATCGTGGCGCCTCTGCTTCCTCGCCTGGTCGAACCGAGTGACCGCGAAGCGCTGCGAGCGGGCGGACGGTCGCTCACTGAACGGGAACTGGCGGCGGCGGCGTCGGCGGTTGGGGCGCGCCTGACCGATCAAGGCCGCGTGGCCGTGTGGGCGACGCCGTCCCTGGAGACGTGCGTCGCGGTGGCGGGGGGGCTGCTCGCGGGCATCCCGGTCGTCCCGATCAACCCCAAGATGGGCGCGCGCGAGCTCGAGCACGTCCTTCGCGACAGCGCGCCGCCGGCGGTCGCGGCGGCCCCGGACGAGGACCTGCCCGAGCCGCTCCGTTCGATCGAACGCGTCGATGTCGATCTGGACGCCCCCGCGCGGCCGCTGCCAGCCGAGCCGGATGGGGAGGCGCCGGCCTTCGTCTTCTACACCTCGGGGACGACCGGCCCGCCCAAGGGCGTGCTGATCCCGCGGCGGGCGGTCGCGTCGAACCTCGATGCGCTCGTGTCGGTCTGGCGTTTGAGCGACGCCGATGTGCTCACACACGCCCTGCCCCTCTTCCACGTGCACGGCCTGGTGCTGGGCGTCATCGGCCCGCTCCGCAGCGGCGGTTCGCTCCGCCACGCCGGCCGATTCTCGCCCGAGGCCGTCGCCGCCGAGCTGTCGGGCGGCGCCACCGTGCTGTTCGGCGTGCCGACGATGTATCACGCCCTCGCGGAGGCGGCGGAGGGCGATCGGTCGATCGCGGCGGCGCTCGGTGGCGCACGCGTGCTCGTCTCCGGCTCCGCGCCGCTCACTGTTCGCGAGTACCACCGGATCGAGGCTGCGACGGGGCAGCGGATGGTGGAGCGCTACGGGCTGACCGAGACGCTCATGAACTGCGCCGTGCCCGTTGAGGGTGACCGCCGGCCGGGCTCGGTCGGGCCGCCGCTTCCCGGCGTCGACGTCCGGCTGGTGGGCGATGACCGCGCGACGATCGACGCCCTCGACGACGAGACGATCGGGGAGATCTGGGTTCGCGGCCCGAACCTGTTCCTCGGCTACCTCAACCGGCCGGACGCGAGCGACGCGGTCATGCAGGACGGCTGGTTCCGGACCGGCGACCTGGCCACGCACGGACCCGAGGGGTGGGTACGGATCGTCGGGCGGCGCGCCACCGACCTCATCAAGACCGGCGGCTACAAGGTGGGTGCGGGGGAGGTCGAGGCGGCCCTCCTGGAGCACGAGGCCGTCGCCGAGGCCGCCGTGACGGGTGCGCCCGACGACCGGCTCGGGGAGCGCATCGTGGCGTGGGTGGTGCTTCGTCAGGGCGCGGCGGTAAGCCCTACGGAGTTGGAGGACCACGTCGCGGCGCTCCTCGCGCCCCACAAGCGGCCGCGGGAGGTCCGGTTCCTCCAGGCCCTGCCGCGAAACGAGATGGGCAAGGTCCGCAAGTCCGAGCTTCGTCCGGCGAACTGAGCCGAAACCCTTGCCGTTCCGGGACGCTCCGTGCTACCACACGTCCTGATGCAGACGCGAATGCTCCTCGCTGGCGTGATGGTCCTCGGCCTTCTGGGGGCGGTCGGTCCTGCCGCCCAAGCCGGAAGCCGCCAGAGCCTTCCGAACCTCTACGTCGTGAGTCTCGGCTCGGCGGTGTCGAGCGACTGCACGAGCATCAGCGTCGATGTGTTCTACGGCAACAACGGGGAGGCGGACAGCGGCCCGTTCGCCATCGGGTTCACGATCGACACCAAGGGCGTCGTTCGCGCGCATGCGCCGTCGGTGGCACCGGGGGCGATCGAGCACACGAAACAGTTCCCCATCATGTGGCCGCATCCCACGTCCGGTGACCACACGCTGACCGTGATCCTGGACCCGAAGAACCTCGTGACCGAGAGCAACGAGAGCGACAACTCGCTCTCGCAGACGTTCACCTGTCCCTGAGCGCGGCCTTCACTTCGACGCCAACTCGCCGCCCGGAATCAGCTGCCGCCTCACGTCCGCTTCCGCCATGACCTGGACAACTCGGTCGGCCGTCCGGCCGTCGCCGTAGAGGCACGGCAGCCCGTCGATCCGCGCGCGTTCCCTCGGGTCGCCGAGCCGCGCGACGGCCTCCAGCACGTCGCCCGGGGCGAGCCCGGTGAGGGACGAGATGCCGGCGTTCACCGACTCGGTGCGAGACGTCGATGACCGCAGGATGACCGTGGGGACGCCGAAGAACGACGCCTCCTCCTGGAGGTCCCCGGCGTCGGTCACGACGAGCTCGCTCGCGGCCACGGCCCGGAGCACCGCGTCGTAGGGAAGGGAGTGCGCGATCCGAACGCCGAGCAGTGCCGCGACGCCCTCGTACAGTCCTGCATGTTCGAGCCACGCCTTCGTCCGCGCGTGCAGCAGCAGCATGACCGGTCCCGCCGCGCCCACGAGCCACGGCAGCAGGCGAACGAGGTCGTCGAGCCGGTCACGGTCGGCCGTCCGCGGTGCTCGCGCAGCGAACAGCGTCCCCCGGCGCTCGGCGAGCGGCGCGCGCCCCACGCGGGAGGCGACCAGCACGTCGATGCGCGGGTTCCCCACGACCCGGACCCGGTCGGGCGGGATCCTTTCGGCGGCCAAGCACGCCGCGGCCGTGTTCGTCGGTGCCAGGTGGATCGCCGACACGGAGGTCATCGCGCGCCGGTTCGCCTCGGCCGACGAGCCCTCGTCGAAGGACCGGATGCCCGCCTCCAGCTGAACCACACCGATGCCCAGTCGCCGCGCGGCCCGGGCAACGGCCAGCGCGGTGGCCGAGCTGCCGAGCACCATCGCGACCTCCGGAGGCTGACCTTCGAGCTCCTGGATCGCGCAATCGGTGATGTGCCTCCCGTCTGCGTCGGCTTCCCAGGACACGTGCGGCGCGACCAGGACCCCCGCCAGCTCAGGACCGACCGACCGCTGATCGACCTGAGGGCCGATGACGCGCAGCTCGTGGTCAGCTCCTCGCAACACGGCGGCGACGGCCGACGCCGCGAGGAGGTCGGTTCGCGTGCCGGCGGCGACGGTGATCCTCACGTGCCAAACGGACCGAGGGCATGCGCGCGCATCGAACCCGACCAGACCACGGCCGACTCCACCTCCTCCCTAGACCGAAAGTCGGATCGGCAGGTCCCTCGCTCCGCTTTAGCCGCGCGTGGTTGACATCCCTTTCCGGGCTTCGCTAGCGTCCGGCGCACCATGGCTCTGGACGATGCGCTGCGGGCGAAACGCGAGGAGGTCTGCATCGCGCACATGACGGCGGAGAACGCGCACGAGTTCGACACGGCGATCGGGCTCTTCGAGCGGCCTCGCTACGAGCTCGTCGCCACCGGCGAGGTCTACGACGGCGCGGAGCCGCTCGGCGGGCTGATGCTGGAGAACGTCACCGCGTTCCCCGACTTCCACTACACGTGGGAGCGGATGCACCACGCGGACGAGGCGATCGTGGTCGAGGGCACGTTCCGCGGCACCCACGAGGGAACGTGGAGAGGGCTCCCGGGGACCGGGCGGAAGGTCGAGTTCCCGATGCTGATCGTCTTCCCGTTCGACGGCGAGCGCATGATGGGCGAGCGGATCTTCTTCGACCTCAACACGGCCCTTCGGCAGCTCGGGGTCGCCCGAGACCCGAACACGGTGGCGGGCAAGATCACGACGGCGGTCAACCACCCGGTGACCCTCGCTCGCGCTCTGCTGCGGACCATGGTTCGCCGCCGGCGCCGGTGAGACTCCCGCCGGGGAACCGGGGGCTTCCCTGGTTCGGGGAGTCGATGGCGCTGTTGCGGGACCCCTTCGGCTTCCTGCAGAAGCGGAGGGACCGATTCGGGAACGTGTACCGATCCAGGGTGCTCGGCCGCGAGGTGGCCTTCCTCGCGGGGCTGGAGGGCGCCGAGCGCTTCTACGACGAGTCGATCATCAGCCGGAGCGACGCCCACCCGTATCAGCTAGTCGAACTGTTCGGCGGCGACAACATGGAGATGTTCGACGGCGAGCGGCACCACGCGATGAAGCGGGTCGCGTTGACGGGCTTCGACGAGGCGGCGATCGCGGGATACCTCCCGGACCTGCAGCGGCTGGTCGAGTCGACGCTCGCGCGGCTGGCGGCGATGCCGCGGTTCTCGGCCATGCGCGAGCTCCGACGGCTCGCGATCGAGGCGATCTGCTGGAACGTGATGGGCATCGAGCCGGGTCAACAGACGTTGGCGATCGTTCGCGACTACGGTGCGGTCCTGACGGGCCTGGTGTCGATGCCCGTCCCGATCCCAGGCACGCCGTATGCGCGGGCGCGGTCGGCGAGGGACCGGCTGCTCGCGCTGTACCGGGGGCTGATCGCCGAACGCCGCGCGAACCCGGGCAGCGACGGCCTGTCGCGGATGCTCGTCTTCACCGATGACGAGGCGCTGCTCGAGATCCATCACATCGTGATCGCGGGCTTCGTCGTCTACGCGCTCATGGCCGAGGTGCTCCGGCGACTGGCGGAGCAGCCGGCGCTTCGCGAACGATGTCTGGATGAGGTCCGCGAGCATGCGCCGGACGGCCCGATCCTCCCGGAGGCGCTCGGGCGCCTGGTGACGCCCACGAACGTCGTGCGCGAGGCCAAGCGAATCGTGCCGCTCGTCCCCCTGGCGTTCGGCCGCGCGATCCGTCCGTTCACGTGCGAGGGCTACGACGTGCCCGAGGGCTGGCGCGTCTACCTGGCGCTGTACCTCAACCACCACGACCCGGCCATTTACGCCGATCCCGACCGGTTCGATCCCGACCGGTTCTCCCCGGGGCGGGCCGAGCAGTCTCGCCATCCGCTCGCGTTCATCCCGCAGGGAGCCGAGCCGCCGACCGGGCACCGGTGCCTCGGGCTCGACTACTCGACGGCGCTCGTCCTCGTGTTCCTCACGGTCCTGCTGCGCCGGTACACGTGGGAGCTGCCGCCGCAGGAGCTGACGTACGACTGGGGCCGGCTCCCGCCCGAGCCGCGGGACGGGCTGCTCGTCACCCTTCGATAGCTGGACCGCGCGCGAGCGTCTCGGGCGTCCGGGCGACGAGCGCCAGCGTCACCACGAGCGGCACGGCCATCAGCGCGAACGCGCCCCTGAAGCCCACGGCGTTCGCCGTCACGCCGGCCACGAGCGGCCCGAAGACGAACCCGAGATCACCGAAGAAGCGAAAGACGCCGACCGCCGTGGCCGACGCATGCCCGGGCACGATGTCCGAGAGCATGGCCGCGGGCGCGACGGCGACGCTTCCCGAGCCGATGCCGACGAGCCCGAGGAGCGCGCCGAACGCGAGCGGGCTTCCCGCCCAGCCGAGCGCCACCAGCGCCGCCGCGAACCACGTGATCGCCGGGAGGAGCAGGACGCGGCGACCGCGGCGGTCGGCGAGCAGCCCGGCGGGGTAGAGGCAGGCGAACTCCATCGCGACGGCGACCGCGAGCGCCGCCCCGATGCCCACGGTCGACATCCCGAGCCCCGACTGTCCGAAGAGCGGCACGAGCGTGTCGTATCCACCAGCGACGACCCAGAAGAACGCCATGTTGAGGAGCACCGTGGTCACGAACGCGCGCGACCGGAGCAGCTCCCGAACCGTGTCCAGGGTCCGGCGAACCGGCGACGCCGTTGCGTCGACCATCGGGACGAGGGCCTCGCGCCGAGGCGGGTCGCTGACCAGCCGCAGGTAGAGCAGGGCCGACAGGACGCAGAGTCCCGCGTAGACGAACAGCGGGGCGGCCAGGCCCAGCAGATGCGCGATCACGCCGCCGATCGGCCCGCCAGCGATGAACCCGATGTTGAACGATCCGTAGAAGACGCCCAACGTTCGGGCCATGCGATCCTTCGGGACGACCTTCAGCAGGTAGTGGTAGAGCGCCGCGAACAGCACGGATGATCCGGCCCCGCCGGCGCCCCGAAACGCGACCGCGAGGCCGAACGTCGGGGCGAGGCCGGTCGCGACCGAGGAGGCCGCCAGGAAGAGCAGCCCGCCGGTCGCGGCCGCCCGCTCACCGTACCGATCCACGATCGGGCCTGCCACCAGGTCCAGCAGCAGCCGGGTGAGCGCGAACGCAGAGATCAGGAGACCCGCGGCCCCGAAGCTCACGCCGAAGGAGCGGGCGTAGAGCGGCAGGATCGGCGCGATGATCCCGAAGCCGAGCATGATCACGAACGTGATCACCATCACCAGCCGGACCGACCGGTCGGCCAGGATCGAGCGCACGCCGATCTTCGCGGGAGCGGAGGGCTCGGCCACCAGCCAGGCCTAGGGGTCCGCCGGCCGTCGCCGCACGGACACCACCATGTTCGCGATCCGCATCACGAGCACCGCCTCGCCGGCGGCCAGGTCGGCCGGAACGCTCTCGGGGCCCAGACGGGCGTGATCGACGGTCCCGCTCGGGTCGGCGATCACGAGGTCGTAGTAGGTCACGCCGTGCAGGTCGAACGCGCGCACCTCGACCACGATGCCCTCGCGCTCGCCCATCACGATGGGCCGAGCCTACGCCATGGCGAAGCCGTCACAACATCGGCACAGGGAGCGCGCAACTCTCCGCCCGGTCGTGCCGAAGACAAAGAGGACGTGGACGCCACCATGCCCCCGCTCTTCACCTGGGCCCTCGGCGGGCTCATCGGCTTGGCGCTCGTGGTGTTCATCCCCGCGCTCTTCGTCCTGGGGATCCTGAAGGCCGTCGGGCTGATCGCCCACGGCCGGTCGGAACGGCGGCACCTGCTCCACTGAGCGGTCGCCGCACCTTTTCGAAGACGAGGGGATAGGATTCGGCGCCATGATCGCCGTCAGCCGTCAACAGGTCACCGAAGCCGCGCTCGCCATCGGGGCGCTCGGAGCGCTGGTCGTCGGGTGGGGCGCCCTCGCCGTCCTGCGCGGGACCGCCGAGCGCCGGCAGGAGCGCCTGGCCACGCTCATCGGCGTGCTGCTCATCGCCGTCGCGTTCGTCATCCAGATCGCCGCGTTCCACGTGGGGCAGTCGGGGAGCGGCACGGGGGGCTCCTCGCCCTCGGTGTCGTCCTCGCCCTAGCGGCCGAAGCTAGATCGCGACTCGAAGGAGCGGCGCGGCGATCCGGTCGCGCTCGAGCAGGTCCTCCCCGGACCGGTAGGCGAGCCACGGCAGGATCTCGCGGCCCGGGAGTGGCCGGCTGACGTAGAAGCCCTGAACCATGTTGCAGCCCATCCGTCGCAGGGCGAGCCACGTCGGTTCGTCCTCGACGCCCTCCGCCACCACCTCGAGCCCCAGGTTCCGCCCGAGATCGACCGTCGCGCGCACGATCATGGCGTCGTTCGGGTCGCGGAGCATGTTCGTCACGAACGACCGGTCGACCTTGATCTCGTTGATCGGCAGGCGCCGGAGGTGGCTGAGCGAGGAATACCCCGTGCCGAAGTCGTCGATCGAGACCTTCACGCCAAGGCTCGAGAGGCGTGAGAGGACGGACACGGAGCGGGCCGAGTCGGTCATCAGCGAGCTTTCCGTCAGCTCCAGGATCAGGTGCTCCGGCGGGGTCGCCCAGCGGTCCAGGAGCCTCGCGACCTGGTCCGGCAGGTCCGTGTCCAGCAGGTTCCGCGCGGACAGGTTGACGGCGAGGGGGAGGTCGTAGCCCTCGAGGGCGAGCGCGTGCCGCTGCCACAGGGCCTCGTTGAGCACGTAGAGGGTGAGCGGGCGAACGAGCACCGTGCGCTCGACCAGTTCGATGAAGTCGACGGGCAGGACCATCCCGCGGTCGGGGTGGTGCCACCGGATCAGGGCCTCGAGACCGCTCACCGACCCCGTCACCAGGTCCATCTTCGGTTGGTAGACGAGGGTGAACTCCTCACGTTCGAGCCCGCGCCGGATCTCGCTCAGCAGCGTGAGCCGGGTCGCCGAGTGCCGGTCACGAGCCGGCGAGTAGATCTCGTAGCCGCCGCGGGTCTCCTTCGCCGCGTACATCGCGACGTCCGCCCGGCGAAGCAAGGTCTCCACGTCCTGGCTGTGCGCCGGGTAGATGGCGATCCCGATGCTCGCCGAGACGTCGACCGCCAGGCCGTCGAGGTTCATCGGCTCCTCGAGGACGGCGAGGAGCCGCTCGGCGATCTGCGCGGCCATCGGCTCGTCCGTGAGCTCAGGGATGACTACGCCGAACTCGTCGCCGCCCAGGCGCGCGATGAGGTCGCAGTCCCGCAGCGCCCCCTGCAGCCGGGGCCCGATCTCCTCGAGCAGCCGATCGCCGTAATGGTGGCCGAGCGCGTCGTTGATCTCCTTGAAGTCGTTGAGGTCCATGATCATGACGGCGACCCCGGCGCCCCTGGCGGCCGCCTCCTCCACGGCCTCCTCGAGGCGCTTGGCGAAGAGCGCCCGGTTCGGGAGCCCGGTGAGCGAGTCGTGGAAGGCCTGCCACTGCTGCTCGCGCTGCTTCGTCTCGAGCTCGCTGGTGGCCTTCTGGAGCGAGTGCGTTCGCAGGAACATCTGCCGGGCGAAGGCGAGCGGGGCGACGAACACGGCGATCGACCAGATCCCGACCTTCGTGAACGAGGTCGCGACCAGGACGCCGAAGAGCGCCAGGCCCATGTAGCTGACGACGAACTCGCCGAAGATGCCGACGTGCATCTGCCGGAGGATCTTGAACACCGACTCCTTGGCCTCCAGGTGGAAGTCCCACGCGACGACGATCACGTTCAGGAGGTAGCCGATGATGGTCGCCGAGAAGACCGCCGGCACCAGCTGGAACCACGGTGAGTGCAACGACGCGTCCGCGTGAAAGAGCAGGCTCTCGGCGGCAACGGACGCGGCGATCTGCGCCCGGTTGAACAGCGCCTTGTTCACCGGGATCTGGCGGCGAATCTCCCGCATGTCGCTCGTGCCGAGGAACGCGACAAACGCCGCGACCTGGACCGGGTAGACGAGGGCCACGGCGAGCTGCAGCGGGAAGCTCAGGCTGAAGCGGAGATCGATCGACGCGGGAACGGGCATGAGATCGACGACGCCGATCGACGCTGCCCACACCAACAGGAACGGATCGGCGAGTTGATGCGGATCGCGGATCGCGGTGACGAGCAGCCAGGCCACCATGGGGAGCGCGATGCCGTACTCGTAGCACCGGGTGACCAGGCGCTGCGGGCGCCGGACCCCGACCTCAGGTCCCGACACGCGCGACCTCCTCGCCGCTCGGGACCTGGCCGGGTTCACGGCGAGGCCGCATGCACGCCACGATCAGCCAGATGAGCCCCAGGTAGGTGGCGACGTCGCCCGGGCTCACGATCTGATCGAGCCCGCCGCCGATCGGGATCGTGTCGGCGAGCGGCAGCAGCACGTCGGACGGGCGCGCGAGGTGGTGCTTCGCGCCGCCGTCGTGGACGAGCAAGGTGAGCGTGGCCTGCTGATGGGACGCCTCGAGCGCGTGGCGCGTCACCGGCATCCCGGCGTTGGCCGAGATGACGACGGCGTTCAGCAGCAGGCCGAGCAGGATGAGCGGGAAGCCCGGAAGCTTGAGGTTCGCAACGGCGAACACGGCGAGCGTCGCAAACGAGACGTAGAGCAGGGCGAGGGGGAGCACCCGACCCCCGAACGAGGCGAGCTGGAGCGCGAGCCCGACCGGCGCCAGCAGGGGCCAGCGGACCTTCAGCGTGGCGAGGGGTCCGAGCCGGCCACCCGCGACGAGGCCCGCGGTGAGGGCGATCCCGATCGCGAGGATGGTCAGCTTCATGGCGGGTGTCCCGTCCCTCTCCCTGGAACGAACCGCCCCCGACGGTCGCGGTGCGCGGCCGCCGGGGGCTGTGGTCCTTTGTCCGGAGCTTGGTCAGCCCCTCCAGCTCGCGCCGATGGCCACGGCCAGAGCGGCGAGCCAGCCAAGTCGCATCGCGATCCTTCGCACGTTCACTCCCCTGCCTCCCTTGGTGAGTCCGCGCTCGCTCATCCCTTCCACTTCGCCCCCGCCGCCGTGAGCAGCGTGGTGAGCGAAGCCGCCGAGAAGAGCACGCTCTTCCATCGAACGGATGTGCCCCTCTTCACGAGATCACCTCCCTTGCTCAGTTATCGAGCAAGGGAGGCGGCGGCGCATCGGGCGCAGGGCTCGAAGGGATCGGGCGCAGGTCGCCAGATCGCGAGGGACGCGTGCTAGGCCGTTGGTCGGCCCCCGTGCGTAAGACGATCCGGCCCCCGGGCCGGATCCCCCTCTAGCTGACGATCGTCGGCGTCCGCGAGACGACCACGGTGCGGGACCCGAAGTAGCCCGCGATCAGCGTCACGATGCTCCCGGCGAGCGCGATCCAGGCGCCCACCCAGGCACCGGGGTCGGGGAACTGCCGGCCGGGCGTCCGATACAGCTCGATCGTGAACAACAGGAACGCCACGATCCCGAGCACGCCCGCGAGTCGCGTCAGCCAGCCCCCGCGCGGGGCGAGCCCCACGATCGCGAGGAGCCCGAGCACGATCACGACGAAGCCGACCGTCCGCACGAACGTGGACGTGCCGAGGAACTGGGTTCGCCAGAGCGCCCGTGCATCGAGCTGGACGCCGGTGAAGCCGTGGATCCACCTCAGGAACGCGCCGACGATCATGCCGGCGGCCCCGAGCATGGTCAGCACGATCCGGACGACCAGCCCCGGTGTCCAGGTCCGCACGGTTGGGGCGGGAGCCGCCACGGGCGGTGCGGTGTACTGATAGGCAGGCTGAGCCATGGCTTCCTCCTTTCGCGAGACGGACGTGAAGCCATGCATGGCCCTTACCCAGGTTCCCACCCAGCTATGCCTCCCGGCGAGGGCAACGACCGCACGGCCCATCCGGTCGGGTCCGCCGGGTAGGCTGGGCCCGGATCGTGCGTGTCCTCCTGATCTCCGTGCTGGTCGCCGTGGCCGTCTACGCCGCGCTGCTCGCGGTGCTGTTGATGGCCGGCCGGGGCACGGCGGCGCGGGAGCTCGCCACCCTCGTCCCGAACCTGGCGCGCCTCTTCAAGGACCTGATCCGGGACCCTCGCGTTCCCCGCGGATCGAAGGTGCTGCTCGTGATCGCGGCCGCCTGGGTCGCATCACCGATCGACCTGATCCCCGAGTTCATCCCCGTCCTCGGACCGCTCGACGACGCCGTGGTCGCCGCGCTCGTGCTTCGTCACGTCCTTCGACGAGCCGGCCGCGACGTCGTCGAGGAGCACTGGCGGGGCGACCCCGCGACGCTGCGGCGCCTCCTGCGGCTCTTCTCGGTTACCGGTTCCCGCGAAGGTGTGGCAGACTCGACGTCGTCCCTCTCGTCGAACGGAGGTCGAGCCATGAACCTGAACAGCGTCCTGATCGGTTCGGAGCACCCGCAGGAGTTGGCGGACTACTACTCCAAACTGTTCGGCAAGGCTGGCTGGGAGTCCGGGGACTTCGTCGGCTGGCAGATCGGGACCGGCTGGATGGTGGTCGGGCCCCACGACCAGGTCAAGGGAACGAACGCGCAGCCGGGGCGGATCATCTGGAACCTCGAGACGGCGGACGTCCGCGGCGACTTCGAGAGCATGAAGGCGGCCGGCGCGACGGTGGTGCAGGAGCCGTACGCCCCGGGGGAGGCGCCGGACGGGCTGATCGCGACGTTCTCCGACCCGGACGACAACTACTTCCAGCTCGTCAGCCCGATGGAGATGTAGCGCCCGGCACCCGGACGGCCACCGAGGGTTCACCGAACGTTCACCCGCGCGCCCTACGATGCGGGCCCTCATGCGTGGGACGCTTGCTGTGGCCATCGTCGTCGGTCTGGCGCTCGCCGCCTGTTCCTCGACACCCGCCGGCAAGCGGCCGCTCTGTCAGGACTTCGGCGCGCTCACGGTGACGATCGGCCATCTCGACCGGGGCGACGTGTCGGAGGTCGACGCGCTCCTCTCGCTCCGGTCCGAGCAGCGTTCGTTCGCGGCCGACGCCTCGACCCTCGAGGCCGAGGGCGCCCCGGACCTCGCGACCGTCGCGCTGCGGATCGAGAGGGCGCTCGGGGACCTCGTCACCTCGATCACGCAGAACGTGCCCGCCAAGCCATCGATCGCGGAGCTTCGGGCGGCGGCTCAGCAGGCGCCGTCCTGTCCGTGACGGCTACTCGACCGCGAGGCCGGTCGTTCGGTCGAAGACATGCAGCCGCGACGCGTCGATCGCGAGTCGCATCGGCTCGCGGACCCGCGCGGCGCTCCGTGAGCCGACCCGCGCGACGAAGGCGTTGCGATCCCTGGCCCCGAGGGGCCACGCGCTGCCTCCGTCGGTCGCCTCGGCGCCCTCCTCGGCCGCGGCCGCCAGCGTCTCCTCGGTGATGACCGGCGGCGCTTCGATGGAGAAGATGACGTGGATCTCCGAGCCGAGGTCCTCGATGACCTCGGGAACCACGTCGATCGTCGGGCGGGTCTCGCCCCGCCAGAGCGCCGCATCCTCGAAGTCGGACGGCCGGATGCCGAGGATCACCGTCCTGCCCCGATAGGCGCCGAGCGCGGCGCGGCCCGGGAGCGGCAGGCGCACGCCGGCGAACGAGATCTCCGAGTCGCCCACGGTCGCTTCCACGAGGTTCATCGAGGGCGACCCGATGAAGGCCGCGACGAAGAGGTTGCTCGGCGTCGCGAAGAGCGCCTGCGGCGTGTCGAGTTGCTGCAGGCGGCCGTCCTTGAGGACGGCGACGCGGTCGCCGAGGGTCATCGCCTCGACCTGGTCGTGCGTGACGTAGATCGTCGTGGTCCGAAGGCGATCGCGGATCCGGATCAGCTCCGTCCGCATCTGGACGCGGAGCTTCGCGTCGAGGTTGGAGAGCGGCTCGTCCATCAGGAACGCCTTGGGCTCGCGCACCATTGCCCGGCCCATCGCGACGCGCTGGCGCTGCCCTCCCGAGAGGGCCGCGGGCTTGCGTTCGAGGAGCGCGTCGAGCTCGAGGATGCGCGCCGTCTCCTCGACGCGGCGCATCGCCTCGTCCTTCGGCGTGTGACGCAGCCGAAGCCCGAACCCGAGGTTCTCCTGGACGGTCATGTGCGGGTAGAGCGCGTAGTTCTGGAAGACCATCGCGACGTCCCGGTCCTTCGGCGGGAGGTCGGTGACGGTGCGGCCACCGATCGAGATCTCGCCGGCGGTGACCTCTTCGAGGCCGGCGACCAGGCGGAGCACGGTCGACTTGCCGCAACCCGACGGCCCGACGAGCACCATGAACTCGCCGTCGGCGACCGCCAGGGACAGGCCGTCCACGGCAGCGACGGAGTCCCCGAAGATCTTCGTCACGTCGGCGAGGACGACGTCGGCCATCAGTGCTCCTTCCTGCGGGCGGCCCAGTCACCGACGGCGCGCCGCGCCCGGGCCAGGATGCCCCCGCTCGCACCCAGGTGCTCCAGGCCGAGCAGCGCGGCGCCGGCGATCGGGGGCGACGCGATCCTGGTCACGCTCGAGCGAGGCGCGGCGACGTGGATGCCGGCGGCGATCCGGTCCACGAGCCAATCGTCCGCGTGTTGCAGCAGGCCGCCACCGAGGACGACGTCGACGTCCCGGTCGCTCACCCGCAGTCGCTTCACGGCCGCGACGGCCATCGACACGACCTCGCCGGCCAGCCGTTCCAGGATTCGCGTCGATGCCTGATCCCCGGCGCGGGCGGCCGAGAACACGAGCGGCGGAAGCTCCATGAGCCGCGAGGATTCGATCCGCCCCTCGTGCAGCGCACGCAGGACCGCCCCCGGCGAGGCGAGGCCGAATCGCCCGGGGACCTCGCGCTCGAGGATCGTTCGCTCGCCGCGCCCGTCCCGTCCACGGACGGCCGCGGCGAGTGCCGCCGTCCCCACGTCGCGCCCGTCGCCCCAGTCGCCGGAGATCGCCCCGAGTGCGGGGAATCGAACCGTGCGACCGTTCGGGGCGACGCCGACGCAGTTGAACCCGGCCCCCGCGACCACCGCCACACCCCACGACCGATCCGTGCCGGCCCGCAACACCGCGAACGTATCGTTGCGCACCAGGTCGACCTCCGCCCACCGTCGCCCGGCGAGCGCTCCGGCGAGGCGCCGTTCGTCGCTCGGGAAATCGGCGCCGGCGAGGGCGAACACCCCGACTCGCGCGGCGGGCTCGGTCGAGCGCAGGCCTGCGGCGCGGCAGGCTCGCTCGACGGTGCGTCGGAGCGCCTCCATGCCGGTCTCGAGCCCCCGGCCCGCCTGGAGCGATCCCTCTCCGCGGGCCCCGCCGAGGAGACGGCCGTCGGCCGCGAGCAGGACCGCGTCGGTCTTGGAGTTCCCTCCGTCCACCGCCAGCACGGCGGCGGCCGGGCGTGAGCGACGGCCCGACTCACTCACGCGCGGTCACCTTGGAGGTGTGGGCGAACCTGCCGGGCGTGCCCCCGCCGAGGAGCGACAGGCGCCACGCGAGCGCCTGCACCGGAGCGAGCGCGACGGCAGGAGCGAGCCCGGGATGCAGGTCGGGGAGCGAGACGGTTCGAAGCTTGGATGCGGCCGCGTCCGGCCCGATGACGATCGTCGCCGCACCCGTCTGCGCCACGTCGGCCGCCAGGTGCAGGTCCAGCGGCTGGGTGGCCGGGTCCGTCGCCACGATGATGGCGGCGAACCCGGGCCCCGCGAGCTCGAGCGGCCCGTGCCGGAACTGGCCGGTCTCGACCGCCTCCGCCGGAACGCGCGCCGCCTCCTTCAGGGTGAGCGCCCCCATCTCGCTCGCCGACCGCCCCCACCCGCGGCCGAGGAGCGCCAGGCTCGACCGCCCCCCCAGCCATTCGATCATGCGCGCGCCGAGGTCCAGGGGGTTCCGGAGCAGTTCCTCGCCGGCCGCCGCCGCCCGATCGGCGTCACGGGCGGTGCGCTCGAGCGCCGACGCGGGATCCTGCCCGGCGAGGACGTCGGCGACCAACCGAAGCACCACGAGGGTGGCGACGAAGGTCTTGGTGGAGACGCCGCCCTCGTCCCCCGCCCGCGTGTCCAGCGTGACGTCTGCCCGCCTGGCGAGCGCGTTGCCCGTTCCGTTCGTGACCGCGACGATGCGCGGCCGCGCGCGTACGGATCCCAGGACCCGCTCCACCAACCCGACCGTCTCGGCGCTCTCCCCGGACTGGCTCACGACGATCAGCAGCGAGTCCTCGCCGAGCGCCGGCAGGCGAAAGTGCACCAGCTCAGCCGCGTCGGCCATCCACGCGGGCCGCCCGGCCTGGGCGAGTGACGTCACCGGCGCGTAGCACGAGTGATACGAGCCCCCCATCCCGGTGAACACCGCGATCCGCCGTGCGCCCGACCAACCCGCCAGCTCGCGGACGGCGTCCACCTGATCGCCGAGCCCTGCGGCTGCGCGGCGCATCGCCTCGGGCTGCGCGCGAAGGACCGCGTACGGATCGGGGTCCGGCGGACCCGATACGATGCGCCGATCGTGGGCCTCAAGATCGCGGTCGTTGGCGCCGGGAGCACGTACACGCCCGAGCTGGTCGAGGGGTTCGCCGCGAGGGCGGAGTCGCTCCCGATCGACGAGCTCGCGCTGTTCGATCCCGACGGCGAGCGGTTGGAGATCGTCGGCGGCCTCGCGGTGCGGATGCTTCGCCGGCTGGGGTGGCGGGGGCGCGTGACGACGACCTCGGACCGTTCTTCGGCGCTCGACGGCTCGGCGTTCGTGCTCGTGCAGCTGCGGGTCGGCGGCCAGGCGGCCCGGCTCCTCGACGAGACGATCCCGCCTCGATTCGGCCTCGTCGGCCAGGAGACGACCGGGGCTGGTGGGCTCGCGAAGGCGCTCCGCACCGTCCCCGTGGTGCTCGACATCGCCGAGGAGACGGCCCGGCGAGCCGCGCCGGACGCGTGGCTCATCGACTTCGCCAACCCCGTCGGGATCGTGATGCAGGCGCTGCTCGATCGCGGCCATCGCGCGATCGGGCTCTGCAACGTGGCGATCGGGTTCGAGCGGCGACTCGCCGCGATGCTGGGCGTCACGCCCGATCGGGTCGCCCTCGGACAGGTCGGCCTCAATCACCTGTCGTGGATCCGCGAGGTCCGGGTCGACGGCTCCGATCGCCTCCCCGAGCTGCTCACGACCCATCTCGAGGCGATCGCGGCCGATGTCGACATGCCGCCCGATCTGATCGCCTCGCTCGGCTCGATCCCGTCCTACTACCTGCGGTACTACTACCTCACCGACGACGTTGTCGCGGATCAACGCACGGGTCGAACGCGCGCAGCCGAGGTCGTGGACATCGAGCGGCGCCTCCTGGAGGCCTATCGGGACCCCACGTTGGACCGCAAGCCCGCGCTCCTCGAAGCGCGGGGTGGCGCGTTCTACAGCGAGGCCGCGGCGCGGCTCGTCGAGTCGCTCTGGGAGGGGCGAAGCGACGTCCAGGTGGTCGACGTGCGAAACGACGGCGCCATCCCCGAGCTGCCTGACGACGCCGTCGTCGAGGTTCCGGCTCGGATCACCAGGGGCGGCGCGACCCCGCTCCCGGTTGCCCCGCTCGCGCCGGAGCTGCTCGGGCTCGTCCAGCACGCGAAGGCGTTCGAACGGCTGGCGGTGCGGGCGGCCCTCTCGGGCGACCGCCGGGATGCCCTGCTCGCGCTCCTCGCGAACCCGCTCGTCGGGCGCTTCACGGCGGCTCGCCAGCTCCTCGACGCGATGCTCGAGGCCGGCCGTGCGCACGTGCCGCGGTTCTTCCCGACGCACCCCTGACCCCCCTCAGGCGGGCCGCTTGACCCCCGCCCGAGGGGGAGCGTATCATGCGGCCCCAGAGTAAGGAAAGTTTCCTTACTATTAAGGGAGGCCAGGACGAGCGCGATCCGGCCGATGGCCGTCGGGACGCCAAGCCTCCTCCGCGCCCTCAACGAGCGATCCATCATCGAGCTCATCAGAGGCGAGGGGCCGATCTCGCGCGCCCAGCTCGCTCGCGAGAGCGGCCTCTCCAAGCCCACCGTATCGCTCGCGCTCACGGGCCTGGTCGAGGAAGGGCTCGTGCGCGAAGTGGGCCGCTCCACGGGCGGGAAGGGCCGCGGCGCCATCCTCTACGAGCTGCACCCCCGCTCGGGCTGGGTCGTGGGGATCGACGTCGGCCGGGCCTGGGTTCGGGCGGCGATCGCGGACATCACTGGCGCGTTCGTCGCCCGCCGCGATGCCCGGGCGCGCGTCCGGAGCGCCCGGGCCCTCATCGCGCAGATCGGGAGCATCGCCCACGAGCTCGCGGCGCAGGCCGGCGTCAGGTGGGGCGAGGTCACGCAGGCGGTCGTCGGCAGCCCCGGGGTGTTCGAGCCCGGGCGAGGGCAGGTCGCGCTCGCCCACAACCTCCCCGGCTGGGGGCGACAGGGGCTCGTCGAGGCCGTGCGGGCGGAGCTCGGCACGAGCGTCGCCTTCGAGAACGACGTCAATCTGGCCGCGCTCGGCGAGCGCTGGCACGGGCTCGGTCGGGAGGTCGACAACTTCGTGTTCCTGTCCGTCGGCACGGGCGTCGGGATGGGGCTCATCCTCCGGGGCGAGCTGTACCGGGGGGAGAACGGCACCGCGGGCGAGGTCGGATACCTCCCGATCGGGGGGGCCGATCCGCATCTCCCCGCCGAGCGCCGCCACGGCGCCTACGAGGCCGTCGCGTCGGCCGGCGGCGTCGTGCGGACGGCGCGGGCGCTCGGGATGGCCGCGCCGCTCAGCGCGAAGAAGGTCTTCGCGGGAGCGCGCCGCGGCGACCCGATCGCCCGCAAGGTGGTCGACCTCGAGGCGAGCCAGCTCGCGCTCGGCATCGCCGCGGTCGTGCCGATCCTGGACCCACAGCTCGTGATCCTGGGCGGCGGCATCGGGCAGAACGGTGATCTGCTCATCGAGCCCATCGAACGCGAGCTCCGGGCACTCTCTCCCTTCCGCCCCCGCGTCGAGGTGTCGGCGCTGGGAGAGGATGCCGTGCTGCACGGCGCCGTGGCCACGGCGCTGGCCGATGCGCAGGACCGCGTGTTCTCGCGGCGGCGAACCCCCGATCTGAAGGAGGCCACATGATGAAGCGACTCACCACCGCACTCGTGGCGCTGGCGTTCGCCGCTGGCGCCTGCACCGCGGCGACGACCGCGAGCGCGCCGCCCGCGATCAATCCGAGCGCCTCCCACGCGCCGGTGACGCTCACGATCTGGAGCTTCTTCACCGACCGCCAGCTGGAGAGCTTCAACCAGATCCTGGACGACTTCCACCAGCGCTATCCGTGGATCACGCTGCAGAGCGTCCCCGGCAAGGACGTCAACGACAACAACGACATCAAGCGCGCGATCACGAGCGGATCGGTGCCCGACGTCGTGGTCTCGCCGTTCCCGCAGGACGTCGCCCGCTTCTGCGCAACGGGCGGCTGGCAGGACCTCAACCCCTACATCAAGCAGGAGCACATCGATATCAGCTCGATCATCCCTGCGAGCGCGCTCAGCTACTCCGGCTACCAGGGCAATCAGTGCTCGCTGCCGATGCTCTCCGACGCGTACGGGCTCTACTACAACGTCGACATGCTGCAGAAGGCGGGCTACACCTCGCCGCCCACCACGATCAGCCAGTTCACCGACATGGCGAAGAAGCTCACGCAGTTCAACCCCGACGGCTCGATCAGGGTCGCCGGGTTCGTGCCGCTCCTCGAGGGTTTCTACGAGAACCAGGCCATCAACTTCGGGCAGGCCTACGGCGCCAAGTGGTACGACTCGAGGGGGACGAAGTCGGCGCTCGCGTCCGACCCGAGGTGGGCCGAGATGCTGCGGTGGCAGAAGTCGCTCGTCGACTGGTACGGCTACGACAAGCTGCAGAAGTTCTACGCGGCCCTGGGTGGACCCGACTCCGAGTGGTCTGCCGAGCAGGGCTTCGAGACGGGCAAGATCGCGATGACGATGGACGGCGAGTGGCGGGTCGCCTTCATCCAGAGCGACGAGGCTACGATCAACTACGGGACGGCGCCGTTCCCGGCCGCGGACGACGCATCGCAGATGTACGGGTCCGGGCAGATCGGCGGCAACACGATCGGCATCCCGAAGGGCGCGAAGAACCCCGCGGAGGCATGGCTGTTGATCAAGTACCTCGCGCTGGACACGTTCGCGGAGCTCGACCTCGCGAACCTCCTGAAGAACGTGCCGACCACCTTCGACGCGCTCAAGGATCCCGGTCTGAACAGCGACCCGCACTTCTCGACGTTCATGAAGATCTACGCGAACGCCAACTCGGCCTACAAGCAGCAGACGCCGATCGGGGACACCGACCAGACGCTCTTCAAGAATTTCATCAACAAGTGGCAGGCGGGAGGCGTGGCCGACCTGGCCGCGGGCCTGCTGCAGGTGGCCAAGCAGATCGACGATCAGAACGCGCTCGGGTGAGCCACGCATGAGGCGGGGAAGCCGGCGGCAGCGCGGCACCGTGCTGCTGCTGATGTCGCCCTGGATCGTCGGCTTCCTCGTGTTCTACGTCTACCCGATGCTCGCCACGCTCTACTACTCGTTCACGCACTTCGACCTGCTCACGCAGCCGAGGTGGGTCGGCTTCTCGAACTACCGGTTCATGTTCACTCGCGACCCGTTCTTCTGGCAGTCGGTCCGCAACACCCTGTGGATCATCGTGGTGGGCGTCCCGATCCAGATCGTCTTCGCGCTCTCGGTCGCGATGGTCCTGACGCGCCCGAAGCGCGGCGTGGGCATCTACCGGACGATCTTCTTCCTCCCGAGCATGATCCCGGCCGTGGCCGCGACGCTCGGGTTCCTGTTCCTGCTGAACCCGGTCGGGCCGATCGACCACATCCTGCACGTCCTGCACATCCCGGCGCCGCTCTGGTTCCAGGACCCTCACTACGCGAAACCGGGCCTCGTCGTGCTCTCGGTCTGGGGCCTGGGAGAGACCATGATCATCATGCTCGCGGGCCTCCTGGACGTTCCGGCCCAGCTGTACGAGGCGGCCGACATCGAGGGCGCGAGTGGTTGGCAGAAGTTCCGGTACGTGACGCTCCCGATGATCTCGCCGGTCATCTTCTTCGCGGTCGTGATCGGAGTGATCCAGGGGTTCCAGTACTTCACGCAGGGCTTCATCGCGTCGTCCGCGGCCTCATCGGGGGCGACGCTCGGCGATCCGCAGGGCTCGCTCCTGTTCTACACGATCTGGCTCTACGTGCAGGGGTTCACCGCGTCGCACCTGGGCTACGCCTCGGCGATGGCGTGGGTGCTCTTCCTCATCATCCTGGCGTGCACGGTCGCGATCTTCCGAAGCTCGAGCCGCTGGGTCCACTACCAGGGAGCGCTCCGATAGCCGCCGTCGTCGTTCCGGTCCGGCGTCGCGTGCCGCCAGCCCTCCGGCGGCGGCGCCTGCTCGAGTCGGTCGGCAACCACGCCGTGGCGATCGCCCTCGCGGTCGTGTTCCTGTTGCCGTTCGTCTTCATCGTGCTCACGGCGCTCATGACGAACCGGCAGGCGCTCACGTCGCATCTGTGGCCTCACCCGTTCCAGTGGTCCAACTTCGCCGCGGTGTTCCGATCGATGCCGCTCCTTCGCTACACGTGGAACACGGTGCTGTACGCGGGCCTCGCGACGACCGGCGTGGTGCTCTCGTGCGTGCCCGTCGCCTACGCGCTCTCGCGGATGAACTGGCGGGGCCGGCAGGCCTCGTTCATCCTGGTGCTCTCCACCCTGATGCTGCCGGCGCAGGTCACGATCGTGCCGCTCTACGTCATCTTCGTGAAGCTGCATTGGGTCGGGTCGCTGAAGCCGCTGATCGTGCCGGCGTTCTTCGGCGACGCGTTCTCGATCTTCCTGCTCCGCCAGTTCTTCCTGACGATCCCGCAGGAGCTCTCGGACGCCGCCCGGGTCGACGGTGCTGGCGAGCTCCAGATCATGACCCGGGTGATCCTGCCGCTCGCGAAGCCCGCGGTGGCCGCCGTCGCGCTGTTCCAGTTCCTCTACTGCTGGAACGACTTCTTCAACCCGCTCCTGTTCAGCGGGAACAACTCCGGCTCCTGGACGCTCGGGGTCGCGCTGTCGCAGTTCTCGACGATCCACCAGGGCGTGCTGTGGAACCTCCAGATGGCCGCCTCGGTGCTGTTCATGCTGCCCGTGATCGTCCTGTTCTTCCTGGCCCAGCGCGTGTTCATCGAGGGCGTGACGCTCACCGGCGTCAAGGGTTGAGCTTCAGTCCCTCGAGCGTTCTCAAGGAGCGGGTGGGGGCGGCAGGCGCGCCCCCACCCGGTTGGGTCGGGTCGATCAGCCCTCGACCGTGATCGTGGTGGTCATCTCCGGGCCGTGAACGAGGCAGACCATGGTGTAGGTACCCGGCTTCGCCGCCACGAACGTCGTGGTCAGCGGGTTCACCAGCACGCCGGAGTTCACGAACTCCGTTGGGTCGCGGAGCTTGTTCGATGCCGTCGGAGCGACGGCCACCGTATTGAAGGCCACCTGGAACGGACCGATCCCCACGCAGTCGGCCGGCGTTTGGGCGGGCACATCTGGTCCCGGTACCTCGCACTGACCCTGGGTGAAGAGCGTCGTTGCCGCCGCCGAGGCGGGGAACGTCGCCGTATGGATCTCGAAGTTTCCGTTGACCTGGATCTGATCCCCGACGTGGACCGTGAGACCTGCGTTCACGTACTCGTTCGCCGTCACGTTGTCGAAGAACCCGCCAGCCGAGATCGTCCACAGGTTGTGCCCGTGTCCGTGCGTCGTCACCGTGACCTGCTGGGCGAGCGCGTCCGCCTGCACCCCATCGACGCGGTTCGCGTGGTCGGCCTGGGCGGCGCCGAGCGCCTGGACGTCGCCGGGCGTGGGGATGGGATTCTGGTTCGGCACGACGTCCACCGGGATCTCCATGCCCGGGTGCAGCAGGCACAAGAGCGAGTAGGAGCCGACCGGAGCCGTCAGCTTGACCAGGAATCCCGGCTGCGCGCCAGGGACCGGGAAGTTGATCCCGCTCGAGACCACCGTCGTGGCATCGAAGGCGCACGGGTTGTCCTTCTGGCCGCAACCAACCTGGGACGGGAACAGGACGGAGGGATTGATGACGTTCTCGGCGTCATCGCCTCCGATCTGTGTATCGGGCACCGAGACCTCGTAGGGACCTCCGGGCCCCTGGTTCTGAGCCCGCCAGCCCTCGGGGTCGGTCGTGTTCACGAAGGTCGCGGTGTGCGGGGTGTCGGTCCCTGCCCACGCTGCATGGATCACGTCACCGCTGTGGACCTGAATGGCGTCGGGGAAGAACTTGAGGAACGCCCACGGTTCGCCGTTGTGGGCTTGGGCATCGATGTGGACGGTGAACGTCTGAGCTTTCGGGGCTGCACCGGCCCCGGCCGGCGAAGCGACCAATGCCACCGCCGCGATCGCAGCGAGCGGCGACAGGAGCCATCTGGGGGTCTTCGTGCTCACCACCGGATCACCTCCATGTTGTCTCGTCCGTCGATGGACCTGGGATGGTTGGACCCTATCAAGGCTTCCCCATTTGGGCATCGAGACAGGCCCGAGGGGAGGAGATCAGCCGGCCGGCTGTTCGGCCTGTGCGCGTTCGAGCACCGACGCGGCAGCCCCGTCGAGGACTTGGATCGCGTGTCGGATGTCGGCCTGCTCCGCGCCGAGCGACGACTCCAGCACGTGCACCTCGCGGTTCCACGCGGCGCTCGCGCGCCAGAACGCGGCGAGGCCTGCCTTCGAGAGCGACAGCTGATACGACCGACCGTCTCGGGGATGGCGTCGTCGCAGCACGTGTCGCCGGCGGGCCATCGCCGCTCGGTAGTCCAGGACCGTCGAGAGCGGCATGCCCATCTGGGTCGCCATCTCGGTCGGGCTGAGCGGCCCGACCTCGAACAGCAGGCTGTAGACGGCATACTCGTCCGGCCGCAGGCCCGTTCCTTCGAGCGCTCGCGACAGGAGCGCCCGCAGGCGCTGGTTCAGCACGAAGACGTCGAACAGCAGGGAGATGTTGAGCTGGGCCCCGAGCCCGGGATCGGGTGCGGTGGGTCTCTTCGGCACGCCTGGCAAACTACCACGGATCCGTGGTAGTTTCCGGAGATGAGCCGCTCGTTGCTCGGGGGGACCCTCCTCCTCGTCGCGGGGCTTGCGGCCTGCACCGCGCCCGCCCCTGCCCCCGCGCCTTCCCCGTCGGGGCCCCTCCCGACATCTTCGGGCGCCGCCTTCGACGACGTCTCGGGCACCTATCGATCGCCGGGCGGCGACCCGTGGGTGCTCAGCCTGCAGGGGCTGCTCGTCGACCTCCACACGGGCATCGCCCGAGCGCTCGCCCCGGAGGCCACCGCTGGCCACTTCACCGTCGGACCCAGCATGGGCGTCGACCATCCATCGCAGGGCACCGTGACGTTCTCGGCGACCGAGATGACCCTCCATGCATCGGCGTTCGGTGAGATCACCGCCCAGCGCGTGACGTACGCGTCGAGGGAGGTTCGGTTCGCATCCGGTGGCGTGATGCTCGCGGGCACGCTCACCGAGCCGGCCGGACACCGGCACCTACCCGGGATCGTCCTGGTCCACGGGTCGGGCGTGCAGCCGCGGCCGCTCTTCAGCTTGTGGGCCAACGTCTACAACAGCATGGGCTTCGCGGTGCTCAACTATGACAAGCGCGGGACGGGCGAATCGGGTGGGGCCTACCCCGGGGAGCTCGCGACGACCGAGAGCCTGTCGATCTACGCGAACGACGCCGTCGCGGCGGCCCGTTTCCTCCAGGCGCAATCCGAGGTCGATCCTCGCCGCGTTGGGTTCCATGGTGGCAGCCAGGGCGGCTGGATCGTCCCGCTCGCGCTCGAGCGCGCTCCCGATCTCGCCTTCGGGATCCTCGCGAGCGCGCCCGCCGTTACGACGGACCAGGTGGACGTCTTCCAGAACTTCAGCGGCGATAGCTCGTTCGTTCCGAGCGACAGCGCCGCTTCGATCGAACGGCAGGTATTGGCCTCCACCGGCGGGTACGACCCGATGCCCGCGCTTCGCGCCCTGCACGTGCCGACGATCTGGGTCTACGGCTCGCTCGATCGGCAGGTCCCGGTGGGCCTCTCGATCCGGAACCTGCGAACGCTCGCGGGCAAGGACCTCACGATCGACGTGCTGCCGGGCGGATGGCACGGGCTCACGGTGACGCCGAACGGCCTGGAGCTGGAGGCGGCGGAGTCGCTTCGGTTCGTGCCGGGCCTGTTCACGGACATCGGCGCCTGGCTGCAGGCGCGCGGCTATACCGCAACCCCGCCGTGACCAGGGGTCAGGACGCGTAGCTGGCGGCCTGGCTCCGGTAGGAGCTCGTCGAGCAGTCGAACGTGAACTCACCGTCCGCCGTCGTGAGGAGCTCCGCCCCGTGCAGGCGCCGGCCCAGCTCCGCGAGGATCCAGATGAGCTGGGATCGAGCCCCTCCCTCGTCGCGGGCCCAGACGGTGATCCTGATCGCCCCTTCTCGTGTGACCGTCGTGGATGGCATGCATCATACGTCGCTCGACGGCGCCGGAACGTTTCGCCGGTCGGCCGAAGCATGCGTGGAATGGGTCGGATGAGTGTGAGGCGGAGGCGCTGCAAGGCCGGGGAAGCGCCTCCTCCTCGGGTCAGGTCGTGACGTCGAACGTGGCGAAGGCCACCAGGTGGCTCGTGCCGCCCTGTGCCCGGACCGTCTGCAGGCCGGGAGTCGCACCGATCGGAACGGTGACGCTCTTGGTGAACGCGCCACTCGTGTCGGTCGTCGTCGTGCCGACGAGCACCTTCTGCGTCTTCGTGCCGTTGTGATTGACGAAGAAGATCCCGACCGACTCCGACGCGCCGAACCCGCTACCCGTCACGACGGTGATCGTGCCCGCAAGTCCGGACGTCGGGTTCAGCGAGATGTGCTGGGTTCCCGCTGCCGAGGCCGCCATCGCCTCCACTCCCAGCGCGAGCGCGCCGACCAGGGCCAGCACGACAACGGCCCTCGTTGTCGTTCGATGCTTGAGCATGGGCTCCTCCTTTCTGGAGAGCCTCACGCTAGGGTCGCCCTCTCGAAAACCTCAATGGGGGGACGGGAAACGCCATATGGTGATTCCGCGTCGGAATCGCCCGACCGAGGCATCCGCCAACGTGGCGACATGGAACTAGACTTCGAGATGGTGAGGTCGGCCACCATCCTCTACGACTCCGACTGCGGGTTCTGTCGCTGGGCCCTGGCCAGGATCCTCAGGTGGGACGGCCGGGGGCGGCTGCGGCCGGTGGCTCTTCAGGACGATCGGGCTGCGGCCCTGTTGCCCGGCTTGACCGCGCAGGATCGTCAGAGATCGTGGCATCTCGTCACGCGCTCCGGTCAGGTCTACTCGGGCGGAGCGGTCCTTCCGCCCCTGCTCCGAACGCTCAGCCGCGGAGCGTGGCTGGGTCGTCTCTTCGAAGTGTCCCCCCGCACGACCGAGCGGCTGTACCGCTGGGTGGCCGATCATCGGGATGCGTTGGGCCGGGTCGTGGGAGCGAAGGCGTGCTCGATCGATCCGCGCTCGATCAGGCCACGGGAACCGACGCAACGGGAGTCCGGCGACTGAGCGAGCCAACGAGTCACGACGCGGACGTGGTTGGACCAGGGACCCGCTGGCTGGTCCGCTGCTTCCTCCTCGTCTTCCTGGCCTGCGGACTCTTCGGCCTGGAGGCGTGGCCGTTCACGGCCTTCCGATTGTTCAGCAAGCTCCGCGGTGAGTCGCGGACGCTCTGGGTCGCGGACACGGTCAACCCGCAGGGCGCCGAGACCCATCTCTGGTTCACCGACCTCCCCCGCGCCTATCAGGGGTTCGGGCTCATTATGCCGAGCTTTGCGAAGCTCCCGGCGAGCGAACAGGCCGTCACGTGCCAGGTGTGGCTTGCGGAGGCGCGACGGGTCCGAACCTCGGTCGCAGCCCTGCGGATCTACCGGGTCACGTGGTCTGCGCTCCCCCGTGTGGGCCTGGGACCTGCGCCCCCCTTGCGCGTGCTGACCTATGCCTGCCGGTAGCGCAGCGGTCCGGGCCCTGCGTCGCGTCGAGGGCTGGATCTACAGCCCCGGGAGCGCGCGCCGTCTCGCGGTCACGCGCATCGGGCTCTGTCTGTTGGTGGCCGGTCGGCTGAGTCGTCCCTTGTACGAGCAGCTCGCTGGCCAGCCGGAGGCGTTGTTTCGTCCGATTTCGTTCATGCGCCTGTTCGATGCGATGCCCCCCCAGGGCGTCGTGCTCCTGGTGCAGGTCGTCGCCGTGGCTGCCTGCCTCCTCGGGGCAGCCGGGATCTGGGCGCGACCGTCCATGATGGTCGGCTGGCTCGGAGCGCTCCTCTTGAACGGCATGTGGACGAGCGTCGGCCAGCCGATGCACAACGACACGTTCCCGTTGTTGGCGATGTTCCCGGTCCTGTTCGCTCCGGTCGCGGACGCGTGGTCGGTCCGGCCTCGGCGTGGGGTTGCGTCGAGTGCGTCATCGGCGAAGTACGGCTGGCCCGTTCGTACCTCGATGATCGTGGTGTCGGGCGGGTACTTCTTCTCCGGCTTCCACAAGCTGATCGTCTCGGGTCCCCAGTGGTTCCTCAGCAGCAACATCCGCTGGATCCTCTATGGCATCAGCGATCAGAGCCCGAGGCCGATCACCCCGGCGCTCGCGCTCGCGATCCACCCGCTGCTTGCGCACGTGACCGCGGCCGGGGCGCTCGCGGTCGAACTCGGATTCCCGATCGTCCTGTGGAGGCGCCGGGCCGCGTGGCTGTTCGTTCCCGGTGTCGTGTCCCTGCATCTCGCGATCGGGATCACCATGCACCTCGACTACAGCGCATGGGCCCTCACGGTGCTGGTGCTCTTCGTTCCATGGGATGTCCTCGTCGAGCGCGGGCGGGCATGGCGGGGTTCCTCGCGTGTGGCGCTCCTCCGCCCGGGCCGTCTCCGAGCTGCATCGGCGCCTTACCTCTGACCGGAGGGTCCGCCGACTCGGAACAAAGCCACGCCCCCGCGCCAGAGAGGCGCGGATCCCACCAGTGCCTCGACTGACCCGATGACGGCTTGCGATGGGCGGACGACCAGGAACCAGGTGACGTGGGCGCTCCGAATCCAGGCCTGGAGCGCTGCCGCATCGCCCGGGAGGGGCGGCTTGCCGAAGACCAGGCGGTTGACCGGCCCCGGGAGAGCCGGGGCGAAGCTCCCCACGTACGCATCCGCGAGGCGGAACGAGAAGTTCGACTCGACCTGCCAGACCGTGGGAAACGCCAGGTCGTCGAACCGCTGCGAGGCGGAGCCGGGGGAGCTCACGACCAGCACGCTGTCCCCGAGTCCGATGGGGGACCACGCGCCGACCCCGAGGGGCGAAGGCGGGATCACGGATGTCCACGTGCCCCACGACAGTGGCAGGACCATCGCGGCCACGGCGAGGACGACCAGGCCGAGGCGACCCCGCGACGCGGGTCGCTCCGCGAGCCAGGTGCCCACCCCGACGGCGGCGATCAGCCAGAAGTACATGGTCAGACGCTGCGGCCTGATGAGGCGTAGGAACCCCAGGTGCGTGACCGCGGCCCAAGGGGTCGGCACCTCCCTGCCACCAACGACCAGCACACCCACGGAGCACGCGAGGACGGCGGCGCCCGTGACCGCGAGGGCCCGAATCGCGGGCTCGCGCCACCGTCGCCGGAGGAGGTCGACCAGGATGAGCGCGAGCGGGATCGCCAGGATGAGCACCGCGACCGCGGAGTCGCCCCGCGAGGGGTGGAGCAGGTCGGCGCGCAGCGCCGTCGCGCTCGGGACGACCGTGCGGACGCCGGACATCGGCAGCGGCGATCCCGCAGATGCGAGCCCCACGGGGTGCGGCATGGCGAGCGCGGCGTACAGCAACGGGGTCGAGAGGATGCCGGCGACGAGATATCCGAGCGCGGCCAACGCCGCGCATCGCCCCACCGCCGGCCGCCGCTCCCGATCCCATGCGGCGAACAGCACGAGAGCGAGGGCCCCGACGAGGGTCCCGGTCACCAGGACCTCGGTCGAGATGGCCGCTTGCGCCGCGAGGACGCCCCCGAGGAGGAGCACGAACGCGCGAGCCGACAACGAGTCATGCAGGCGCCGAACCACCAGGGTGGCGGCGGCCGGGACGAGCGCGGTCAGCGTCAGATTGAGGTGACCGATAGCCACCTCGGTGAGCTCGAGCGGCGAGACCGCAAACAGAAGGCCACCCGCGAACGACGAAAGCCAGTGCCCCGTCATGTCGTGGAGGAGGAGGTAGGTCAACCATCCTGCGGTCACCGGGGCAAGGACGGACAGCACATTGAAGGCCGCGACCACCCCGAAGAGGCGGGTGACCGGAGCAAGGATGATGCCGGGCAGCTCGATGCTCGTCGTCCACGCGAGGTTGGTCCCCGTCGGTGCGTACAGTGCGTGCGTGTACGGGAGGAACGATCCGTGGGCGATCGCGTGCGACCACCACCCGAGGGACCACAGGAAGATGGCCCCATCGGCGGGGCTGTTCGAAAGGATCTGGCCGTGCCGGACGGGCAGCACCTTCGGGAGCAGCGCGACACCCATGACGGCCGCGTAGCCCGCGAGCGCGCCGGCGTGGCGGACGAGTCGCGAGCCCCGGATAGAGTTGCGAACCGATGGTGCGCCCGTGACCCCGTTCGGCGAACCCGTGACCATGACGACCTCCGCCCGAGCGCGCTGGTGCGTGGGGTTCCTGGTTGCAGGGTATGCGACGCTCGCGATCATCGCGGGGGCTCCCAACTCCCCGCTCGCCACGCGCCTGCCGCTCGGCGCCCACCCGCCGGCCTGGGCGGCAGCGCTCGCCCGAGCCGCGGGGCTGGACCGAGTCCCACGCCGGGTGTTGATCGCCCTCTGCCTGCTCATCATGGCGGGCCTGGTCGCTATGTTCGTGCTCCTCCTCATCGAAGCGTGGGCGGGTCGGGTCCGAACGAGGCTGGTGTTGGCCGCCGCCGGGGCGAGCCTGACGATCGCCGTGGCCGCGCCGGTGCTGCTCTCTCGCGACGTGTTCAGCTACGCGGCCCTTGGGCGCATCTTCGCCCTGTACGACTCGAGCCCTTACTCGACCGCGCCGGCGGCGTTCCCCCAGGATCCGTTCGTGCGGGTGACCGCCGCGCAGTGGCTGCACGTCCACTCGCTGTACGGCCCTGTCTTCACGTTGGTGAGCGGCTCGATCGCGCGCGTGTGGGCTCGATCGCCGAACGCCGTGATCCTGTCGTTCAAGGTTCTCGCCGGCCTCGGCGTCGCGAGCGCGACAGGGTGCGTGGCGCTCGCCACGCGGGCAGTACGACCGCGCCGTGCTGCCTGGGCCGCCGCCGTCGTCGGACTGAACCCGGTGCTGGTCGTGCACACCGTGGGCGGTGGGCACAACGACGCTCTGATCGGTGCGGCCTTCGCGGGGGCCCTGCTGTGCTCGATGACCGCGACCTCCCGGCGGGCGGACACGGGCAGTTCGACCCCATCTTCATGGCGAATGTTCGGTGGGACGGCCCTCCTCACGATCGCCGTGTTGATCAAGTTCGTGTTCGTTCCCGTCTTGGCATTGTGGATCTGGCGGCTCGCCCGCGATGCCGGTGCCGATCGCCGGCTTGGGGCCGCCGCCGCCCACATTGGGGTGGTCATCGGCGGAGCGGCGGCGGCGTTCGCCCCAGTGTGGGCCGGCCGTCACACCTTCGCGTCGCTCGCCACCTTGGGCGGCGTGGAGTCCTGGGCGAGCCCCTCGCGCTTCCTCGCCGGGTTGGCCCGCGCGCTGACCTCGTGGATGGGCGGGTCCGCGGCCGCGGGGGTTGCGCGAGCGGTCGTCGTGGCGTGGCTGTTCGCCTTCGTTGCCGTCGTCTGGGTTCGATCGCGACGAAAGTGCCCCTTCGAATCGGCGGCCGACGAGCTCGGACCCGCAGCGCTCCTGCTGGCGCTCGCCATCCCGTACCTGCTCCCGTGGTACGCGGCGTGGTTCGCTCCAGCGCTGGGGCTCATCGCGGACGGGGGCCTCGCCTGGATCGGCGTCGCGGTGACCGGCCTGCTCGCCCTGACCCTGATCCCCGCGGATCCGTTCCTCGGGATCACCACCGGAGGCGTCATGTTCGGCGTTCACGACCTGGTGGCGCCGGCGATGCTCGGATTGTTCGTTGTCGCCTCGCGGCGCGCGATCAGCGGGGCGGCCCTTCGCTCGAGCTCTTCAGTCGGGAGACCACCCGCTGGACCTGCTCGAGCTCACGACGAAGGGCACCAAGCTCGCGGCCTGGAGTGAACGCTTCGCCGTCGGGGAGGTCCCTCGCGAGGATGGCGTTGGCACCGACGAAACATCCGCGGCCCACGCAGATCGGGCCCAGGACCTTGGCCCCTGCCATGATCACCGAGTCGTCGCCAATCGTGGGGTACCCGTCCTGGTACGCGCCGTCGAACCACCCGCGCGCGGAGCCCCCCAAGGTCACCTCGTGAAGGAGCGTGACGTTCGCGCCGATCCTGACGCCGCGTCCGATGACGACCCCCGTCGTGTGGGTGAGCCGAAGGCCGCCACCGATCTCGGCACCGGGGTGGATGTCGGCTCCCGTCAGGAAGTAGCTCAGCCTCCAGA
>JACXTT010000773.1_pt1 | contig 54683 bp, 55 predicted proteins | sample 9270951 | NCBI WGS metagenome assembly JACXTT01 (sample SAMN15532306, study PRJNA645909) | rock metagenome | isolation source: weathered quartz diorite | place: Puerto Rico | collected 2017-06-21
CAGCCGTTCGCGCCGATCAGGCCGTAGCGGTTGCCCTCGCCGAACTTGACCGAGATATTCTCGAACAACGGCTTGGGGCCGAACTGCATGGTGATGTTTGCGGTAGAAAGCACGTCTGGGACCTTGTCTGGAATGGGTGCCTGGTTTTGGCACGGGGCAGCGGCACATGCACTGCCGGCGATGGGCGGCTCCGCGGAGCCCGCACCAGGCCATGCCCGCGCGCCAGAATCTGGCGCGAACCGGCTGGAAAATCAGGGAACAACCATAAATTTTACCACCCGCGCGCCATAAGATCGACCCGTGAGCGGCACCGGCGCTGGAAATGCGGGCGAAATGAACGCCTTGGCCGCCGCCCCGGCGCATTCGCTCCCGGAATTCAGGCGCCGGCCTTCCGCACCGGATAGCCGGACAGCGCCAGCGTGAAGCCGTCCGCACGTGCCGTGAGCGCCGCCCGCCCGCCGACCGGCAGGGTCAGCTTGCGCGGGCAATGGCCGAACGGCAGACCGGTCAGGATCGGCACGCCTAGCTGGTCGCGCATGTACGCGACGACGGCTGGCATGTCGTAGCCGTTGTCGTAGTCGGTGACGCGGTAGTTGGAGAAGTCGCCCAGCAGGATGGCCCGCTGGGTGCCCAGTACGCCGGCCTGCTGCAACTGGATGAGCATGCGCTCGACGCGGTATGGCGGCTCGTTGATGTCCTCCAGGAACAGGATGCCGCCGTCGATGCGCGGCATGTACGGCGTCCCGAGCAGGCTGCACAGCATGGCCAGGTTGCCGCCCCAGAGTGTGCCTTCCACCGTGCCTGAGAACGGCTGGCCGCCGTCCTGCGGGGCATCCACCGTCACCGTGCAGGCCGGGTCGCGCAGGATGGCTTCAAAGTGCTGCCACATGAACGGGTCCACGCCGTCGGCACCGAAATCGGCCAGCAGCATCGGACCGGCGAACGTCACGCCGCCGGTGGCCCCCAGGTAGGCTAGCTGGAACGCGGTGAAATCGCTGTGTCCCACGATCGGCGTGCCGCTTGCCTGCGCCTGGGCGGCGATGCGAGCAAAGTCGATCCCGGGCAGCAGCCGCGCGATGCCGTAGCCGCCTCGCACGGCCAACGTCAGCTCGCCGGCGGGGCCGGTGCCGATCGCGTGCAGGTCGGCCAGCCGCTCGGCATCGGTGCCGCCGAAACGCAGGTAGCGGCGCGCCAGCACGTCGGGATTGGCGACGTGATAGCCGTGCGTCTTCAGCCAGGCGCAACCGCGCGCGGCGATGGCGACATCGTGCGGGTAACCCGACGAGGCAATCAGTCTGACTTCGGTGTGCGGCGCGACGGTCGGCGTGCTCATGCTTCAGGGCTTCCGGGTTTGTTGTTGTCCTGGGCGTCCGGGCTGGCGCAGCCGCAAGCGCCGGGCTGTTCCGCTTGCGCGGCCTCTTGGGCCGCCTTCTGGGCAGCCTTCTGTGCGCGCCGGCGGGTACCGAAGAAGTCCTTCAGCAGTTGCCCGCATTCCTGCGCCATCACACCGCCACTCAGGGTGGTCTGGTGGTTCAGTTGCGCCTCTTCGAACAGGTTGACCACGCTGCCGGCCGCGCCGGTCTTGGGATCCGTGGCGCCAAACACCACGTGGCGCAGGCGCGCGTGCAGAATCGCGCCGCTGCACATCGCGCACGGCTCCAGCGTCACGTACAACTCGCACTCCGGCATGCGGTAGTTGCCAAGCACCTGCGCGGCAGCGCGCAGCGCCTGCATCTCGGCATGGGCGGAGGGGTCGACGGAGCGGATCGGCAGATTGTGGCCGCGCGCGATGATCTGGTCGCCCCAGACCACGACGGCGCCCACGGGCACCTCGCCGGCGGCCTCGGCCAGGCGCGCCTCTTCCAGCGCGGCTGCCATGTAATGACGGTCGCGCGCGGCCTCGTCGGAGGAAGGCACGGGCAGCGCGGGCAGAGGCGATCCGGTATCGCTCATCGCGCGGCCGTCAGTCCTGCGCGGGCAGGCTGATCGCGGCGCTGACCTCGGCCCAGCAGTTCGGGGTCTCGAACAGCACCAGCCGGGTCAGTTGCAGGTGGTGGCCGAAGCAGTCCTTGAACACCGGCGCCAAGATGTCGAAGGCGATCTGCGCCAGGTTCTCCACGGTCGGGATGGCGTCCAGCACCACCGTCTTGTGGTTGTCCATCGACTGCAGGAAATTCAAGAGCGCGGTGTCGCCGCGATAGATCAGGAACGCATGGTCCCATTTGGACACCAGGTGCTCCTGCGCGAGCGCCTTGATGTCGCCAAAGTCCAGGATCATGCCGTCATCCGACGCGCCCTCGCGATGCAGGACCTCGCCGGACAGCGTCAGGTCCAGCCGATAACGATGGCCGTGAATATTGCGGCACTGGCCGCAGTGGTTCGGGATGCGGTGGCCGGAATCGAATTCCAGCCGACGGGTGATCGAGACTTGTTTGTTCATGGGTACCGGCGGCGTTACCGGCCGCCTGGGCATGCGTTGAGGTTAGCGTTGTGGTCAGGATTGGGCCCGCTGCCACCGGGCCTCCTATATTGTGGCACCGGATCGCGCGGCGCTCACGCCGATCATGGGGCGCCGCCGCGCGGGTCAGCGGATGCCGAGCAGCTTGTGGGTCTGCAGCGACAGCCGCCATTGCGGATGCTGCTGGCAGAACGCCACGGCGGCCGCCGTATTTTCCCTGGCAAGCGGGCCATCCATGGCCTGCACCAGGAAATACCGGAAATCCAGCCGCTCGTATGCGGCGAAATCCTGCCCGTCCTGCGGGATGACCACTTTCAGCTCGTCGCCGCGCGTCACAACCAGCTCGGAACCCATCTTCGGGCTCACGCAGACCCAGTCGATACCGGGCGGCACGGCAATCGTGCCGTTGGTTTCGATGGCGATCTCGAAACCTTGCGCGTGCAGCGCGTCGATGAGCGGCGCGTCCAGTTGCAGCAGCGGCTCGCCGCCCGTGCAGACCACCAGCGGTTTGCCGCCGGCGCCCTGTGGCCATTCCGCGGCCACCACGGCCGCCAGTTCCTGCGCCGTGCGGAACTTGCCGCCGCGCGTGCCGTCGGTGCCGACAAAGTCCGTGTCGCAGAACTGGCAGACCGCCGTGGCGCGATCTTCCTCGCGCCCGCTCCAGAGGTTGCAGCCGGCAAAGCGGCAGAACACTGCGGCGCGGCCAGCGTTGGCGCCCTCGCCCTGCAGCGTATAGAAGATTTCCTTGACGGCGTAAGTCATGCTTTGCGGCGCGTTCCGGCAGCGGAACGCACGGTTCTTTGCGGCCGGTTTGTTGGCCAGGCTTTCGTGGGACTGGAGTGCGAGGCCAGGATTCCGGATCGGGGATGGCGGATGGGCGCACGGCCCCCGGCATGCGGCTGATCGGATCCGGCGGGTCCGGGGACCGGTCTGCATGGCCTCTCGCAGGCTGCGCCCGGCCATGTGGCCGGACGTGCCCGAAGTATACCAGAGGGGTCAGGGTTTTCGCTGAGGCAGCCCTGGCGTCGCGCTGAGGGCTGGCGTGACGCCTGCGTCGCCCGGAAGCGGGCCGGCGCGAATCGCCGGCCCGCCCCGATCGACGGTGGCCTACCGCCCGCCGAGATAATCCATCTTGCCGATCTGCACCCCCTTGTGACGCAGGATGTCGTAGGCCGTGGTGACGTGGAAATAGAAATTCGGCAGCGCAAAGCCGAGCAGGTAGCTCTTGCCGTCGAACGTCATCGGCCCCTGGCGCAGTTTCAGCTCGATGGTGCGAGTCTCGCTGCCCTCCAGTTGCTCGGGGCGAATGGTCTTCAGGAACGCGACCGTCTTCGCGATGCGCTCCTTCAGTTCCGGAAACGTCGTTTCGGTATCGGCGAACGACGGCACCTCCAGGCCAGCCAGCCGGGCGGCACAGCCCTTGGCGGCATCGCTGGCGCGCTGCACCTGCGCCGGCAGCGCGTCCATGTCGGCAATCAAGCGCGTCTGGATCAGGTCCGCCGGGTCGGTTCCCTGGGCCTGCGCGTGCGCCGCGCCCTTGTCGAGAATGGCCGACAGGTTGGTCAGGGCGCGAATGAACGCGGGAAGCGATACGTCGTACATCGAGAGGGCCATGGGGGCTCCTTGCAGGGTCGTGTCAGGTTGTTGCGGCGCATTCGCGCTCGGGTACAACGATGCGGCACCAGGCCACACGCCGGAGCATAGAACGATCCGCGCGCGCTTGCATGCGTCGGATGCCATCGCTACGCGTCCCGGTCGCCCGGCTGCGCGAACAGGTTGGCCGCCATGAAGTCGATGAAGACCCGCAGCTTCGGGGACAGATAGCGGCTGGACGGCCACAGTAGCCGGAATGTTCCCTCGTGCTCGATGAAGTCGTCGAGCACCGTCACCAGCGTCCCGGCCTCCTGCTGGTGGCGGAGGGCGAAGTCGGGCAGGCAGGCGATGCCAAGCCCCTGCTCCGCCATGCAGATCAGCGGCTCGACGGTGTTCACGGCGGCGGTGGCCGGCAGTTCCGGCTCCTTGCCGTCCGGGCCGCGCCGCAGCGGCCATCGCTCCAGCTTACCGTTGGTCGCGTAGCGGTGGCGCAGGCAGGCATGATCCTTGAGGTCGTTTGGGTGGCGCGGCGTGCCGCGTTGCGCGAAGTAGCCGGGCGAGCCCGCCAGCAAGAGCCGGAACGTGCCGAGCGCGCGCGACATCAGACGGGAATCCCGTATGTCACCCGCCCGCACCACGCAATCGAAGCCTTCCTCGATCACGTCGACGAGCCGGTCCGAGAAGTCGAGATCGAGTTCGATGTCGGGGTAGGCGCGCATGAAGGCCCCTAGCGTCGGCATCATCAGCATGCTGGCGTGCGGCAGGCTGACGCGCAGCTTGCCGCGCGGCGCGCCCTGGATTTCCGCCAGTTCCAGTTCCGCCGCCTCGACCTCGCAGAAAATGCGCCGGCAGCGTTCCAGGAACAGCGCGCCTTCCGGCGTCAGCGTGATCGTGCGCGTCGAGCGGTGAAATAGCCGCACGTTGAGCTGCGCCTCCAGCCGCGCGACTGCCTTGCCGACCGCCGACGACGAGACCCGGAGCTGCCGCCCGGCCGCCGTGAAGCTACGCGTCTCCGCCGCCTGAACGAATGCACTGAGCGAACCGAGGTTATCCATCCCCCCTCCTCCATTTCGGACAATTTAGTCCGATGTGTTCGGAACTGTATCCCAATTGTCCCAAGTCGAGTCCGGACGTATCGTATCCGGCATACGGCAACGGAGACGGCGCAGCCTGAGTGGCGCCCTCCTACTCGCCGGCTTTCCCTCATTTTTCGGATGGCGCCCTCATGACTTCTCTGGAAACGACCCCGCAGATCCCGACTCGCAGCCCGGCCACGGACCTTCCACAGCCTCCTCCTGGGGCCACGGCCGTGCGTCCGACGGACCGACTGCCGATGAGCGGCCTGCTCGCGCTGACCATGGCGGCGTTTATCGGCGTGCTCACCGAGTCGCTGCCGGCCGGACTGTTGCCGCAGATGCGCGACGGCCTGGGCGTATCGGAGGCACTGATCGGGCAACTCGTGACGCTGTACGCGATCGGCACGCTCGTCACGGCGATTCCGTTGACGGCTGCGACGCAGGGCTGGCGGCGCCGGCCGCTGCTGCTGACGGCGATCGTCGGCTTCGCCATCGTCAACACGGTCACGGCGCTGTCGACGAGCTATCCATTGACGCTTGTCGCGCGCTTCCTGGCGGGCATCTTCGCCGGGCTGCTGTGGGCGCTGGTCGCCGGTTATGCGGCGCGCATGGTGCCGGACCACCTCAAGGGCCGTGCCATCGCGGTGGCCATGATCGGGCCGCCGGTCGCGCTGTCGCTCGGCATTCCGGCCGGGACCGTGATCGGCTCGCTGGTGGGTTGGCGGGTCGCGTTCGGCATCATGACCGGACTCACGCTCGTGCTGATCGGCTGGGTGCTGGCCAGGGTGCCGGACTTCCCCGGTCAGGCGGCGGACAAGCGCCTGTCCACGGCCAAGGTGTTCCTGCTGCCCGGGATCCGGTCGGTGCTGTTCGTCACGCTCGCCTTCGTGCTCGCGCACAACATCCTCTACACCTATATCGCGCCCTTCGTGGCCAGTGCCGGCGCGGCAGCCCCTATCGGCAGCGTGCTGACCGTCTTCGGCGTGGCCGCGGTGGCGGGTATCTGGGTCACGGGCGTGTGGATCGACCGCCGCTTGCGCACGCTGGTGCTCGGCAGCACCGTCGTCTTCGCGCTGGCGGCCGTGGCGTTGGGGCTGCGGGGCGACATGCCGGCCGTGCTCTACGCCGGCGTGGCCGCATGGGGGCTGGCCTACGGTGGCGTGCCCACGCTGTTCCAGACCGCATCGGCCAAGACGGCAGGCGAGGCCGCGGACGTCGCGCAGTCGATGATCGTTACGGTGTGGAATATCGCGATCGCCGGCGGTGGGATTGTCGGCGGCGTGTTGCTGGAGACGGCGAGCGCCCGGGTGTTCCCGCTGGCGCTGGTGATCTTGCTGGTGCCGACGCTGGCGGTTGCCTGGATGGCGAAGTGCCACGGCTTTCCGGCTGCGGCGCGCGAGTGCGCAGGCTGAGGGAAATGGCGGCGTTCTGATTTAAGATATCCGGCTAGCGCCCGGATGAGGCGCCCCGCGCCTCGACAACGACATGAACGCCCCGCTCCCGATTCGCCAACCATGCCCGCCCGGCGCTTGCACCTGCAAGCGCGAGGTGCTGGAGGCCGATCCGCACGCCGACAGCCGGATCCTGACCCTTACCCAGCAGGAAGAGAAACGGCTGGTCGCCCGGCTGGAGAACCTGTCGAGCCTGGCCGACCTGCAGCACATGGAAGCGCGCATGCGCGAGCAACTGGGCATCACGCTGACGATCACACTCAGCTCGCGTGTGCGCACATTGCGCGGCATTCTTATCCGGCTGGAAGAACGGCCGGGCCTGTGCCGCAAAACCCGGCAGGCGATCCCGGCGGCGATCCGCCGCGCCATGGACCTCAATCCCGAGATCGCCTACGCGATCGTGGATTCGCAAGACTTGCTCGGCGGCATCTGAGCGCCAAAGCGCGCCGTAGGCACATCGAACGCCGTCAGCGCGTGCTCCGGGCCACCAGCGCAACGATGGTCTCGAACAGTTCCGTCTTGGCCTCCCCGGCCGTGATGTCACCGGTCGCGGCCGCATGGGATAGCGCCTCGGCCGCGCCCAGCATCGCCCACAGCCCCGCAGACCCCACCGCGCCGCCGCCCGCGAACGGCGCGAGCACACTCCGGCATTTCTCGATGAACGCCAGCTCGTATTCGTGTTTGGTCTTTTCGAGCTCCGGCGAGCCGGCCAGCGCCGCGATGACACCCGGAATTTCACGCCCCTGTGTCAGTACGCATTCGACGTAGGCCGACGCCATGACCTGCGCCTTGCTCGCCAGCGTCGGCTCGCTTGCCAGAACCGCCGCGTCCATCAACACCGTCTGGCGCTCGTCGAACTCGCGGTAGAGCGCCACAAGCAGTCCGGGGCGCGTGCCGAAGTGGTCATAGACGACCGGTTTGGTGACACCCGAACGCTCGGCAAGTCTTCCAAGCGTCAGCGCCTCGGTCCCCTCCTCCCTAATCAACTGCCACGCGGCGTCCAGAAGCTGGCGATGCCGCTCGTCCCACGACAGACGGCGACGCGGTGGCGGCGTGCGTTCCTGCTCGGACATCTCTTCGCTTGACATGTTTATATACCAAGAGTAACTTACGATGCGTAACTTACCAAACGTAGATTACGATCAGTAGCTGATCGCCACTATATGGGCAGCGCCCATTGCCCGCAACCTATCCGCAGGAGTCACCGACATGCACGCACTGATCGTTGTTGCGCATCCCGATCCCAAGTCCCTCAGCCACGGCATTGCCGCGCAGCTTGCCGATGGCGTGACGTTGTCAGCGCCCGACAACACCTTCGAGATTGCCGACCTGGCGGCCGAAGCGTTCGATCCACGATACGTGGTGGCGGATACAGTCGCCTACCGCAGGGAAGCCCCGCCCCCCGCCGACATCGCCGCCGAGCAGACGCGGATCGACCGCGCAGACGCCCTGGTGCTCGTGTACCCGGTCTACTGGTGGTCCATGCCCGGGCTGCTCAAGGGATGGGTCGACCGTGTATTCACCAAGGGCTGGGCCTACGACGTCGGCCCGGACGGCAAGCTGGTCAAGAAACTCCAGCGTCTGCCCGTTCATCTGGTCGCCATCGGCGGCGCCGACACGCAAACGTATGTGCGCCACGGCTATTTCGACGCCATGAAGACGCAGATCGACCACGGGATCTTCGACTACTGCGGCGCTCGGGTCATGACATCCGAGTTCCTGCTCGATGCGGAAACGCAGGACCCGACCGCCCATCTGGAGGCCGCCCGCACGATCGGCCGCGATCTCTTCGAGGTATCCGGAAAGGACAAGGTGGCGGCGGCTGCGTAAAGATTGATATTCCAAATAATCCTCAATCAATGGTAGATTGAGGAATTATAAGTAATATCAAGGAGCATTTCGGCTCGCTGCCGGAGTGCTGGAGCCATGCTCGCCCCTTTCTACACCGTTGACGAAGCCGCAGATCGCCTGCGGCTTCACCCCAAGACCGTCCTGCGTTTTATCCGCGAAGGCAAGCTCCGCGCCACCCGCGTCGGCAAGGCCTACCGTATCCAGCGTGCCGACCTGGAAGCTTTCGCGGGCGTACCACCCGAGAATGAGGCGACCAAGCCAGCCACCGCCCGCGTGACCAGCATTACCGAGGTGCCGCAGGCCACGCCGGCGCTCCATCAATACGTGGCGCGCACCCTGCAAGCCGCGTTGACGAGCCGCGCGTCCTACACGCCGTCGATTCACCTCGAAACGATCTACGACCCGGAGCAGCGCCAGCTCAAGGTCGTGCTCATCGCCACCCCAGGCGACGCGGCCGCGCTGCTGAGCATGCTTGACACGCTGCTGGAGGCCTTTCCCCGATGAGCGCCACGCCCACCACGCACGAGGACGATTCCACCGTGCCAATCGCCAGCCTGGAGGTTGGCGGCGAGCGCGTTCTCATCTACCCCGAATGCGGTCCCCTGCTCGCGCGCGAGTCGGACGCCAACGATCTGATCGGCGCGGCCTGGGAGCACGGCACGACCTGGATCGCCCTGCCCGTCAGCGCCATCCACGACGACTTCTTTCGTCTCGAGACTCGTCTGGCGGGCCATATCGTCCAGAAGCTGGTCAACTACCGCCTCAGGACGGTGGTGATCGGCAATATCGACGCATGGCTCGCGCGCAGTGCCGCGCTGCGCGCCTTTGTCCACGAATCCAATCGCGGCAACGCGCTGTGGTTCGTGCCCGACCTCAAGACACTGGCGCAGCGGCTGGCCGGCGGCGCCGGCCATACGCCGTAGCCGCCGTCCGTTTCATTTGCCCACCGGCGGTATCGGAATGATCCCCGGGAAGACATAGGCTTGCAGCAGCGCAATCAGGCCGATCACCGCGGCGCCGGCGAGGGAGTGCCAGAACACCGTGCGGAAGATGGGTCCGAGTGCATGTGCCCTCTCCTGCGGCTCGTCATAGCAAGCCGCGCAGGCCACCATGATGGACTGCGCGTCGATCATCTTTCCCATCACGCCGCCGGTCGAGTTCGTGGCGACGATCAGGATCGGGTTCAGGTTGAGCTGCTCGGCGGTAATTCTCTGCAGACTGCCGAACAAGGCATTGGAGGCCGTGTCGGAGCCGGTCAGGAAGACACCCAGCCAGCCCAGGTAGGCCGCAAAGAACGGATACAGGACGCCAGCCCCGGTGAACGCGAGACCAAGCACCGCGTCGGTACCGGCGTACCGAGTCAGGAAACCGAGGCCCAGCACCTGGGCAATCACCAGCACCGGGATCTTCATGCGTTGCAGCGTCTGACCCAAGGCCGCCCACCACTGCGCCACGCTCAACCTGAGGACCAGGCCGGACAGGATTGCCGCGACGAACACGCCAGTCCCGGCGGCAGAGAGCCAGTTGATGGTGAACCTTGCGACCTCGGGTTTGGCATTGACTGCCGCCACCGGCGGCATCCGTTGTACCAGGTTGTGCAGCGCCGGCATGTCCCAAACCGGCAGCGACAGCGTTCCCTTGAACGGCGAGCCAAGCAGCGTCGTGGAAAACGCCACCGAGGAGAACAGGTTGTTCAGATATTTCTTGAACTCCGGCATGCCCCAGATGGCGCAGCAAAGAATCAGGATCACCCACGGCAGCCATGCGTAGATGGTCTCCCGGGTCGTGTACGGATACTTCCTCTCGGCGCTGTCGGCCGTCGCCGCGCCGCCGGCCTTACCCGCCATAGCCAGCGCCTCGCGCTCGGCCCTGAGCAGGAAGCGTGTCTTCGGATGCCACACAAAGCGCAGGAACAACGCTGTGCAAATGACCGAGAACACACCGGAGACGACGTCCGTCATCAGGTGGAATTCGTTGGTGCCCGACGCGAACCACTGCACGACGGCAAACGAAGCGCCCGCGCACAGCGCCGCCGGCCACACCTCGAAGGCTTCCTTCCAGCTACCGCCTTCCATCTTCACGAAGGTGGCAACCAGCCAGAACGGCACCAGGATCGAGACAAAGGGCAACTGGCGCCCGGCCATGGCGGACAGCGTGACCTGGTCCAGCCCGCTCACCGCCGCCAGCGTGACAATCGGCGTGCCAATCGCGCCCCAGGCGACCGGCGCGGTATTGGCCAGGAGATTCAGGACAGCGGACTGGAAGGGTTTGAACCCCAGGCCCACCATCACCGCGCCGGCGATGGCCACCGGCGTCCCGAAGCCCGACGTTCCCTCGATGATTGCCCCGAATGAAAACGCGATCAGCACGCACTGCAGCCGCCGGTCGAACGAGATATGGGTGATGGACTCCTTCACAATCTCGAACTTTCCCGTCACCACCGTCATCGTGTACAGGAACATCGCGGCCAGGACGATCCAGATGATGCCCAGGAAGCCGGACAGCGACCCGAGCGCAAAGGCTGACGCCGCCGAGGCAATCGGCATTCGGAAGACCACACACGAAACCAGGAAGGCGGCGATGACGCCATAGAACGCCGCATAGGGCGCGGAAATGCCTAGGTGCACGTTGCCCAGCGCGTCGCGGTGCCGATGCAGGGCAATGAAATACAGGAGCACCAGGATCGGGATCGCCGCCACCACGGTGGAAAGAAACACGTTCCCGAGCGGATCGTAGGTCTGCTGGTACATGGCTTCCCTCGTCAGTTACCCCGTTCAAACGAGTCGGATGCTGCACATTCGGTGGGTGAACTGGTATCCGGTACGCAAACTTCGCATACGTCGGCGAAAAGCAGCAGGGTCCGCAAAAAGTTTAGTGCCGCGTGGGGCAGGCGGCAAACCTGGAGGGTGCCGGAATCCGATCCGATATCGCGATCGCGCGGGGATACGGGAAGGCCACAGGACCCCGGCACGCGAATGGATCGGCCGGTGGTTCTACGGGGCAGCGATTGCACATCTTCCTGTCGGCGTGGCGCCGTGGATTGCGACAGCCGGCCTATTCGACGGCTACCTTGTCGCCACGCACATTGCTCCATGTCCAGAACACCAAGGCGTTTTCACGCCGCCTCTCGACCGGAACTGGACATATTGCGGATGGAGCGACATATCGATAAGAGGCTTCAACACCGATACCGTTATCGGATTGTTGTTATCCGAGACGATAGGGGGAATGGATGTAGCGAAAACGATAACCTCCATTTTCACACGATGACAAACAATTCGACGCGTCACCCATCCTGGGAAACTTCCGACCTATCGGGATCTACTCATGCACTAATATCATGGTGGAATTTTATTGTGGCAAATTTTCCGTTACACAATGCAAATAAACAATGGAATCCCCCTACCGCGGGGACTTGACGAAATTATCCATTAACAAAATAATTCCTGGTTCATGTGTAGAGACGCCGCCCCAGACATGTGCCGCATAATGGCGGGATCAAGAAGGGTAGCCTCTGCCAATTTCCAGGTGAGAGGCGCTGCTCCTCGATGCCCCTCCACTTTCTCCCGCTACAGTCTGAGGAACCAACGGTGCAGACAAAGTTGATCAAGGCAATGCACTATCGAGGCGCCTGCGACGGCGGGAACACCACGCCCACGGGCAATGTCTCACGAAAGCCGCGATCTCGCGGCGAACGCAAATTGCTGCGTATTCGGTAGCAGTGCAAGGGCTGCCGGAATTCAACCGACCCACTCCCGTTTTTGGTCAGCAATTATTATTTCCCCTCCCCCAACCCGCGCCATCGAGAAATTAACGATTGCAGTGATCACTACTGTATCTCTTGTGATATTGCATCCGGACTCGTAAGCGATGTCCCGATAGGACTCGTTGTGAACATGCTCACATCTGTTGACTATCAGCACGCCCCCAAGTTAATCACCATTCTCAGCCACCTCCACTTCGCAACATCCAGCGAGGATGTCTACAATTGCCTCTCGCACGTTGCAAATCTTCTTGATTTCGATTTCTTCTTCTATAGCGGCAGGTTTTCATCCCCTCAACACAAGATTATCGAGCATACCTTATCGAATTATCCGAAAAAATGGCAAGAGCGTTACAAGCAGCTTGGCTATGAGAAACTGGACCCTATCTGGCAGCACTCTCTGAGTCGTCTTACGCCATTGATATGGGGACCGGAGTTATTTCGCTCACCCATTGAAAGGGCCTTTTACGAGGAGCGATGCGGGTTTGGCCTGCAATCCGGGGTCACGTTCCCCGTTTTCTCCCCTTCCGGCGCGCCTGGCGCTCTCAGCCTGGGTATCAGCAGATCCAACGTGCCGCATGCGTTCCTATTGTCGGTCGTTCAGAACGGCGCAGCAGCGGCTGCATATGTCCATGATGCGATTCATCGCCTGGTCGCGCAGGGCCTCGCACAATCGCGCCCGAAACTCACAAAGCGGGAACGGGAATGCCTGCACTGGGTAGCCAAGGGCAAAACCTCATGGGAGATCAGCCGGATACTGGAAATCTCCGAGCACGGCGTGATTCATCACCTTCGAAACGTCATGCAGAAACTGAACGTCACAAAGCGGTATCACGCTGTGCAGATCGCCCATGAATATGGGCTGCTGGATGATGCGCTCTCAAGCTTCGCTACCGATCGTGCTTCCAAGTAGCGTGGACATCTGCGGGACGAACTCCCAACTGCTGATCGCGGGAACATCGCAGTTTGCAAGATAGATGAACGACAGTCGGTGGCGAGGAAATCGCACCAAGATGAACTTGAATCCATCCATTCTGCCGGCATGAGACGCGTACGGCTCACCACCCGCAGATCCATACATGAGCCCGTAGCCATAGCGCATGCCATTGCCCAACGACACGGTCGGCGCATCGCCGATTATCCGGAAGGCATCCTCCATCTCTTGCGGCATGTTCCAGGCACGCGCTTCCCAGCGGAGCAGATCGTCCAGGCTCGACAGGACGCCAGAGTCGCCGACCATGTCGCAGTTTTTGAAACGTGGCCGATATTGTCCGAAGGCGTCCAGATCCGGCTCATAGGATGTCGCGCGCTTTCGGACAACTTTGAAACGGTCCACCTCAAAATATGTGTCGCGCATGCGCGCCGGCCCAAAGACTCGCGCTTCAGCCAGCGTATGCAAATCCTCGCCTGCCGCATCCCTCAGCAAGTCAGCCAAGATGAAGTAGTTGGTGTTGCTATACCAATGCCGGCCAAGCCGCGATGCATCCTGGCCGCCCGCAAGGCGTCGAATGACTGCGCGACACCGATCAGGCGTGAGATAGTCATTTCGATGTAGCCCGGGAATTTCGGCGCCGCCGGCGCCGAGGACTCTTCCATTCAGACTGAGGTAGTTTGGAATGCCAGCGCTATGTGTCAGCAACCCATGGACCGAGATGGGATGCGGATAGGCGGTCAGATAGTCCAGGCGGGATCGGATATCGGCGGTTTCCGTGACCGTACCCTCCGCCAGAGCCTGGGCCACCAGCATCGCCGTAAATTGCTTGCTGCCGGATCCAAGATGAAACAGCGTGCTGCTGTCGATAGGCGCTTCCCACTCCAGAGAAGCAAGACCTGAACATCTGATCATGGCCGCTTCGCCATCGATGGACAGGCCCATCGCGTAGCCCGGACAGAAGGCCGAAGGATACCGACGATCGATCGCTTCGAAATATGTGGATAGCGTCCGCTTGATGGCAGAGACATTCAACATTGGTCACCTCTTATACCGAAGACACAGGATCGAGAACAATAGATGGACCATGAAAAAGAGGAAAACGTACCCCATGCCGGCATACACGTTCAGCGATGCCGACGATGCGCCGAACGCAACCAGACTGCCGGCGCCCCAGCAGCCCCCGCACGCCGCCGTCAATCCGGAGAGTTGCCCGCCCCCCAATCGGGAGCCCAGTTCCGCGACGGATCGCGAGAACATCAATGCGCCCGCTCCCCCTGCCACATAGGCAGCAGCGAGACGAAGCGTCAGCGGGAACATCGCCATTCCGGCCAGTAGCAGGCCCGCGCCGCAGACTGCCGCAGCAAGCGCCAGCCCTAGCTGCGGCTCAGGGATACGCGAGGTGAAGATGCCATTCAGGAACGGGATTGTCATGCCACCGACCATCGCTGCGCTCAGCAGCAAAGAGGCATCAAGACGGGAAAGGCCGTTCAGTACGCCGAACAACGGAAGAAAGCTACCCAGGCTCGTATCCTTAAAGCCAATCACGAAGAAGCTCAGGCCAACCAGTGGTGCCACCTTGAACAATTGACGAAAATCGGTGGCACCACCGCGGCCCGGCGCGATCGGTTCAGGGCGTCCGGACCTAGCAAACACCCCCGCCAACGCACAAAGCCCGGTGATGGCGATGAATGGGACTGGCGATGCCGCCGGGACCAGGCCCGGAAGCAGTGCACCAGTAGCCAGGCCAACGCCCAGCACTGCGGTATAGATCCCGACGAATGTACTGCGCCTGGCATCCGCAATCTCGGCGTTGAGCCATACCTGTCCACCGGCAAGCATTACCGCCTGGCACAGCCCGAGAAGAGCTCGCAGGGCTGCCCACGCCAGAAGGCTCGTGCTGAACAGCAGCGCCGCGACGATCGCGGACTCCAGAACGGCCGCCAGTGCCATGGCATTTCTATAGCCGATTCGGCCGAAGACCGCGCCGAAGCAAACGGGCATGACGATCATGGCCAATGCCTGGCCGACCCCGGTGAACCCGATCAGCCAAGCCGGCGTCCCGCGATCGCTCAGGGTAAGAGCAAACAAGGGATTCCTGCAGCCAATCGCGAGGGCATACATGCCCATCACGAGAAGAACGTGCCAGACCGGATGCCCGAGGGAACGCACATCCGGACCCGTCTGCGTCGGACTGGCGATAGCCGGGTCATCAGTCAGCATTCGCCTGCTACCGGATGCGCCGGAAGCGCGATACCGTGTTGGGCATCATGTCCGCGATATAGATGTCACCGTCGCGATCAATCGCAATACCGTGGCCAATGGCGCCGAACGTCCGGCAGCGCCCGATCAGTTCGCCGTCGCTGGTGTAAGCCGACAGGCGTGGTGTCTGGTCAGTCACGTAGATGATCCCCTCGCTATCAACTGTGATTTCGGTCGGGTTGTACAGGCCCCGCATTTCACTGAGATAGACGCCGTTCGCATCGAATCGCTGGACACGCTGGTTCTCGCGATCGACAACAAGCACCGAGTCATCGCCAGTCACCGCAATGGAGTGCGGATTGGCGAACTGCCCGGGCTCGCTTCCCGAACCGCCCCACGTGCCAATATGCTCGCCGGAGTCGGAGAAGCGATGTACATGCGAGTTCCCATAGCCATCGGAGACGTAAATATTCCCACAAGACGACACCCCGACATCGGTAGGATGATTGAACGGTTTGCCGTACCTGGGTTCATCGCGCCGACCCAGCGTGAGCTTGTGGTCGCCAGACGGCGAGAACACGTGAACGCAGTGGCGATCGGAATCGACGACATAGATGGTGTCATCGCCGCCGATGAAGATGCCATGCCCGTGACTGACATGCTCGCTATGCCAACTGTCGACGAATCGCCCATCGGGGTCAAAGATCTGGATGACCGGATTGCCACGATTGACCAGGAACAGTTGCGACCTTGAATTGACCGCCAACTGCGACACAAATCCCTTCGGGCTACGGTCGCTCCATTGGAGCCACTGCTGGTCCACGCGATATCTTTGTTCGCCAAGGCAGACAATGCGCGCCTCGCTGCGCGCTTCAATTGCCGACATCGATGGTCTCCTTTGCTGTTGTGCGCGCCGGAATATCGGTTAGCTCCCGGTATCGCTTCAAGGTGAAGGTGTCGGAGGCCGCGTGAACGAAGTCTCCGCCACCCAGTCGCCCGATGGGTGCGAGCTTTTGCAAATTGACCTGGAACGACTGCGGATCGAGCATCTGTTCGTCAACGTGCACCGCCAGGACCGTCCCGATCACCACGGACCCGCCGCCAGGCGCTCCGCTGATCTCGATGATGTCCCGAACCGCGCATTCATAAGAGATGCTCGCCTCTCGGACGCGCGGCGGCCGCACCCTGGTAGATGGCACCGGCGTAACGCCGGCGAGCTCGAACTCCGAGGCGCCACGTGGCAAGGGCGCCGCGGTCAGGTTGACCCGCTCGATATTCGAGGACGACGCCACATTCACGACGAACTCCGGCACCTCCTCGATGTTCAGCAACGTGTCCTTCTTCAGACGAGGCGCCGCACCTACCACCGGACAGAACAGCACCGTCATCGGGACGCAACACACTCCCATGAAGTACGCGAATGGCGCGAGGTTCATCCGGCCGTCGCGATCCACCGTGCTGATCCACGCAATCGGGCGTGGCAGGATGGTGCTCATCATGAAGTTGTAGATCTGCTGTTCACTGAGTTCCTGCGGATCAAGCAGCATGGCGTCCCCCGTTGGCGAAGAATGTTGCGATGATGACGTCGATGGACATGAAGTTGCGGTAGTCGCCCTCATCTGGCGTAAGCATTCTGCCCAGCAACTCCTCCACCACGCCAGACAGGGAGAGCAACGCAAAGGAATCGAGCAGATCTGCGCCGACCAGCTGTTGCTCCCCCCCAATAGCAGCCGGATGCAGTCCGGTTTGCATGGCGATCCAGTTCCGGATGGACGATTCGGCCATCTCGGCCGTCACGGTGCGCAAGGATGTCATCTGGCCTCTCCTTCCTGGACACGCTCGATGTGCATGGCCACTGACCGACGGGCGAAGGGCTCGAACCGACCGCGCAACATCCGCCGCTGGATCTTTCCGGTGTGGGTACGGGGAATCAGCGCCCTGCCCTGAATGATCACCTTGGGTCGCATGCGTAGCGGAATCTGTGGGAGCACGCCCAGCACCGCATGACTCGGGTCATCGTCCCCCTCGGCTTCGAGAACCAGACCGATCTCCTCCCCGTATATGTCGTGCGGATAGCCCAGCACCACGATACGGTTGGCGAGATCGGGAAGCTTGTCAAGGATCATGGCCTCGACTGCCGAAGGACTGATCTTCTCACCCGAGCGAATGATGATGTCCTTGATTCGGTCTGTGATGAAAAAGTACTCGCGGCCGTCCGCGCGAAGAAAGTACCCTTCGTCACCTGTTCTCAGCTCGCCTGCCACGAATGCGTTTGCAGTGGCCTCCGGATTGTTGTGGTAGCCCTTGCCAAGGCTTGGTCCCGACACGTACAGCTCGCCGAGTTCCCCTTCCGCGGCGGGCGATCCGTCCTGTCGGCGAACGCATACCGAAGTGCCATCGAGCGCATGGCCCACACAGGGCGTCTGGCGCTCGAACATCAGCACATGCCTGAGCGAAGTCGGCAGCGTGACCGGCAAGGCCGTCGCAAAGTTGGTGAACTCTGAAAGGCCCCACGCGTGCGCAATCGGGATGCCGCTCATGGTCTCGAAGCATTGCGCCAGCTCCTTGGGAAGCGGAGCTGCGGAGACGAAGACGAACCGGAGCGTGGGTACGTCCTCGTGTTTCACACCCGTACGCACCAGCAAATGCAGCAAGTTCGGCACCATGCTGGTAACCGAAATCGATTCGGCCCGGATGACAGCCGCCCATGCGGTGGGATCCATGCGGTCGGTCATGACCAGGTGGCCACCGGACATCAGACACGTCATCATGCCGAACCCGACCGCATGGGCGTGATAGAACGGCATCACCGAGTACTGGTTCGGCCTGTCGATATCGAAGGCATTGACCATGCTCCATGAGTTCGCGATGAGATTCCCGTGCATTTGCACCACGCCCTTCGGGAAGGACGTCGTGCCGGATGTATAGAGCGTAATGGCGGGATCGGTGGCCACCAGATCAACGGGATCCGGTCCGGCCCCAAAAGGAATCGACACCGAATCGATATCCACCACCTGCCCAACGATACCAAGCTGCGCTTCGCGTCCCTTGCCGGTTCCGGCATCCGTCAGAACGATCGACATGCCCGAATCGCGTATCACGAACTCCATCTCGCGATCGGAGTAGCTGGGATTCAAGGGCACAACGACCGCCCCTATCGACATCGTCGCCAGATAGAGAATCGGCACGTCGATCCGGTTCTTGAGAAGCGTGCCGACGCGGTCACCCTTCCTGACACCGTGGCGCTGCAGCAGTGCCGCCCAGCCGGCAATGTGGTCCAGGTACTCGCCGACGCTCAGCGCCGTCATGCGCTTCGTGCCGTCATAGAATGTGATGCCGCGCTCCGACGAAGGGCGAGCGTCGCGAATCGTGGCGAGCAACTCCGCAATCGTCCGGACTGGCTGAATGGATTCACGAGGGAACATCTTCCTTTCTCCTGAGGCTGACATCCGGGTCGCAGGCCTGGGGGGATGTGTTGACGGTTGCCCCCACCATCGCGACCACATCGCGGGCGCATCCCCACGACAGCGTGAAGCCGGCACCGCCGTGGCCATAGTTGTGCACGACCAGCGGATTGCCGCGGTCGCGCTCAAGTCGCACCGATGTTCGCTTCGGCCGGAATCCGACGCCGACATCAATGATCTCCAGCGCGGAGACGGCACTGCACAGCGCTGTGCAACGGCGACGGATATCCTCCACCTGCTCACCGGACACGGTCGTCGAAAGCATCCCATCCTCGGCGAACCCGCCGAGGATGGTGTCGCAGCTGCGCTCCACCACATATGTCGGTCGTGCCGCATCACTATCGTCGATCCAGCATCCGGCGAGCGCCGGGTGTTTGGTCGCCCGCAGGACAATGCCGCGGGACGCCACTAGACTGTGGTCGCCGAAGGCCGTGCTGCCGAAACCGGCGCAATTGATCACGGCATCGATGCTGTCGTGCCAAGCATTCGGTGAATCGACCCTGACCTGTTCAATCCGCCCTCCGAGATCGATGAACATGCCCATCAGGTACGCCAGATAGAACGACGTGTCCATGACCGGGATGGTCATTCTGTAAGCCGCGCCATATGGGAATGGTGTCAGGTTTTCCGCCAGACGACACGCATCCGGCGAGCAATGCGCCCACCACGGCATACCCGGATCGTCGCGGAAGTACTCCGTCAGCGTGCGCATCGACACGCCGGACGCGCGGTCCGTCGCCAAGCTGCGGAGCGTGTAGAACGTATGCTGCGCGCGTGACAGATATACGTCGTCATGCTTCTGGTAGAACGGATGCCAGATCGCCGCGGCAACGCTCGAGGTCGTATGCGTCGGGCGCTCCGCGGCGCGTATCGTCACATCCTTGCCCACCATGAGCAAAGCGATGCCGGTCGAAAGCCCGCTCACGCCGGCGCCGATGATTCCAATGCGGTCCAGGCTCATGTTGTGACCCAGCCTCCCGGTTCGGTGGCTGACTGCCCTGGCCGCGCAGGACAGATGCTACGTGCAGGCGCAACCTCCCTGTCCAGATCGCCCCACGGGTCCGGATCCTTGAGACCGCTACCCGTCCCGATCACAACGACGGTCGAGTGCGGCGCAATGATCCCTTCCAAGGCGCATTTCCTGAAAGCGGCATACGCAATCGCCGATGACGGCTCGAACCAGAGTCCATAATTCCGGGCAAGGCGCCGGCTGGCCTCGCGAATCGACGCCTCCGGTATCTTCACGGCAATGCCCCGGGTGGCCGCGAGTGCGGTGATGGCGCCGATATGATCCCTGGGATAGCGCACGGATACGCTATCGGCCACCGTTGCCGGCGTGGCCAGTGTCGGTGCCGCAGGAATCCGGTTCGTGTCGGCAATGCCAGCCCAATCCGTGACGATACTTGACGAGCTTTCCGCCTGCGCAGCGATGAGCCGCGGAACGCTGGCGGTGTAACCCCTCCGGTGGAGCTGCCGGAAGCCGGCCGCGATGCCCGAGAGGATGTTCCCATCTCCGGTAGGCACCACCACCCACGTCGGCGCCACCCAGTCGAGTTCCTCGGCGATCTCGAAGGCGCAGGTCTTCTTGCCTTCCCGAGTGTAGGGGTTGTAGCCGGTGTTCCGACAGAAGGCGCCCTCATTCTTCGACATGGCGATGGCGTGGTCGAACGCGTCGTCGTAGTCGCCGTCGACCCGCACCACCCTGGCGCCATAGGCGTTGATCTGCGCGAGCTTCGCTTGTGGCGTTGCCGCCGGCACGACAACGGTCGCCGCCATGCCATGCGCAGCCGCAATGCATGCCAGCGACGCGCCCGCATTACCTGTCGATGCCGCGACGATGCGCTGGTAGCCGAATTGCCGTGCCGCCGCGAGCGCAACCTCGCTCGCGCGATCCTTCAGCGAGCCGCTCGGATTCCGCGATTCGTCCTTGACAAACAACCGCACATCCTCGTCAATGCCGCAGTCGATCAAGGGCGTCCCGCCAACGCGCAGGTTGCTCGAAAGCGGCTCGACGGCCAGCAACGGTGCGTAGCGCCAGAGGCCGTGCAGCCGGCTCCGCAATGGATCCTGCCCAGCCTCGCGCCTGGTGACGCCATCCAGGATCTCGAGATTCTGGCCTCCATTGCAATCGCATTGGTAACGCAATGCGTGCACAGGGTACTCCCTCCCGCACCGGAGACATTTGTAGCGGTGCCGGCCCGTCATGCCATGGCTCCAGGATTCAGAAGCGACGCCATGACGGCGTTTTGGGCATGCAGGCGATTCCCCGCTTGATGGAAGACCCACGACGCCGGACCATCGATGACGGAATCGGTCACTTCCTGTCCGCGATCGGCCGGGAGGCAATGCATATAGCCGGCACCGGCATTGGCCAGCTTCATCATCTGGTCGTCAACGCACCAGTTGCGATTCGCCTCGAATCTGGCGGTCATGCCGGCCTCGTCCACCGGCTTTCCCACGGCGGAAGGCAGGCATTCGAGGCTGCACCAGGATTTCGCATACACCACGTCGACACCAATGACCCCTGCGCACATGTCATGCGTGGTGCTGATCGTTGCACCTGATTCGTCGGCAAACTGTCTGGCAGACCGAATGACATCGGCATCCAGCTCGAACCCTTCGGGGTACGCCAGCGAGATGTCCATCCCGCATTTCGCCGCCGCAAGCAGCAGGCTCTGCGGAACCGCGACGGGCTTGTGCCAGCTTCCCGAGTAGGCCCAACTGATGCAAAGCCGCTTGCGTGTCAGATCGCCGAGCCGTTCGCGCATGGTCATCACGTCGGCAAGCGCCTGACATGGGTGGAATCTATCGCACTCCATGTTGATGACAGGAATGCCCGCCCATTTTGCGAATTCCTCCATGTAACGGTGCGCCTCGCCATAAACCCACCCGGCTGGCTCGCCGTACATCCGGATGCCGATGGCATCGCCGAACTCGGACAACACGCGCGCGACATCACTGATCCGCTCCGTCGAATACGGGATCTCGCGCCCCGGCAATGCCGGCGTGTAGATGCCGCCTCCCGGATCCAGCGGAATCGCCTGACCGCCCATCTTCAAGAGCCCGGTGGCAAAGCTGCTCCGAGTTCGCAGGGATTGATTGAAGAACAGGAAGTAGATGGCCATGCCGGCCAGGACCGATTTCGTTTGGCGAGGATAGCCCCCCTTGAACCGCAAGGCGGCCTCAATCAGCGCCCGATAACCGGCGCCGTCGATCTGTAGATCCGGTGCCAGCCAATCGGTCATCCTAGTAATGCCATCAGTCATTGATCCTCCTTGTTGATAGATATCCGATATTGCGAAACCAGGTCTTCGAATGTATCGGTGCTACGCAGGCCGAGCCGTTGGAACAGGCGACGTGGTGCTGTGGCTGCGCTGAGCATTTGCGCCCGTATCACATCAGGATCATGGCTTTCCACCACAGCGCGTATCGCGTCTTCGCGGGTCAGGCCGATCTCGACAAGGTCACGGCAAACGGTGTCTGTCTCGGGCGCCAGAAACGCCACCATGACTTTGGGCAGCAGTTCCTCAACGAAAGCGCGACGCGGCGGATCGAGAGTCGGCATCAGGATGTCCGCCAAATGCGCGAAGAATACGTGATGCCGGCTTTCATCGGCCGCGTGATCGGCCAGCAGGGTTGCCACCGGTCCATAGACCAGTGCGAACGCCCCGGCCTTGCGCAGCGTTGCCGTGATCAGCGTTTCAGTCACGATTGCGCAACAAACAATGGCGAGCGGCTGATGGGCCGGTGGGAGGTCGCGATGAAGCGCCGCGATTCGTTTCAGGCCTTCCGATTCACTCCGTCGAAGCTCAAATCCCGTGGCATCGATCAGCTTCGAGCGGAAGTCCTCCATCATCAGCGTGTGGTAGCCCTCGTCGGTGTAGATCGCCAGCAGATCCTTGCGCATGGCAACGGGCACATCCGGCATGGCCAGCAATACTTCCACAGCCCTGTTCACGATCTCGAGCTCGACAGCTTCCGTCTTGGTCAGATAGTCGGCCAGGCGGTTCGCGCTGAGCTTGCGGATCGTGTCGGCCGGATACTGGCGTACCAGTTCGTGCTCGACGTAGGGCGTCAGTTCCGGATTGAAGAACAATTCCCCTTCGGCAATCGGCGGGAAGGGCACGTTGGCGTCGCGTACTCTTACCATCGCTCTCGCGTGCCACTCCGGCCTTTCGAATCTTGTCTGGGCGATGCGATCGGTGCTGGAACTCATGCGTGATGATCCTGTTCGGATTCATGGATTCGTCGTGATCGATCAGGCGCTGACCCCGTTACGCCCGGGCCATATCGAAGAAGAACCGTTGCACGGGCTCCAGATCCGGTGCCAGCGTGTCGTAGACGAGCTTCGCAAGCGCAATATCGAGTATCCCCATGCCAAACGGCGACACAATGATCGGCCGGTCATGCGTGGGCGCCGCGGCGCCGCAAAGCAGTGCGGGTAGCGTAGTGGTAACGAAATCGCGGTTGTCAACCTGCATCTCAGCAAGATGCAGGGACGTCCTGGCCTTCAGGCAGTGATCCGCGTCGTCAACGACGTTATGGGCAGCCAGTATCAGATCGGGCGCGAGGTCTCGCAGTGACAGATGCAGGACGATCGGCGCATGCGAGAGCCAGTCCACGTCTGTTACGTACGGCTCTGCCGATGTGGTGGTGAACACGACGACGTCGGCGCACCGTATCGCCCGCTCAAGCGATGATTCGACGCGCACAGGAACTGCCATCTCAGACGTCAACCGGCTGGCGAGCGCGTCAGCATATGACGGGACCAGATCGTGAAGCACCAGGCCATCCATCCGTAGCCCAGAACGATGCAGGAACTTGCAGACATAGCGCGCAATGAGCCCGGTGCCAACGAATGCGATCGTTATGGGATCCTTCCGGCCATTCGAGAGCAGGCGCAAGGCGCTCACGGCACTGGCGGCGGTGCGTGACGCACTGATGATGCTCGCTTCCATGCAGGCGATTGGATAGCCCGATTGCGAGTCGTTCAGAATGAGAGCGGCCGACGCGCGCGGGAGACCCGCATCTATGTTGCCGGGAAAGCTCGAAATCCACTTGATTCCAGTTGCGCCGATCGCATCGTCCCCTTCGATGTGCGCAGGCAGCGCGATAATGCAGTTTTGAGGTGCCTTGGGAAAGCGAAGGAAGTAACTGTCCGGGTTGATCGTACGGGCGTGGTGATGCGCACGATACGCGCGCTCCACCACGTCCATCACCGCCGCCTCCTGCCCATCGAGCGCCTGGTGAACCTGGTGACCGCTGAACACATGGAACTGGGGAGATTCTTGCGACGCCATTATGCTGCCTCTCGATTCAGGTCATTGGAGTTGCCGACAGACGGAAAGTGTTCTCGCACCCAATCGTCGGCGTAGATCGTGTCGACATATTTGTCGCCCATGTCTGGCGACAGCGCGACGACGCGATGGTGGCTGCGCAGTTGAAAGGAAGACTGACGCACGGCACTGAGCACTGTCCCGGTGGAGCCGCCAACGAGCGCACCGCAAGCCGCCAGTTCGCGACACATCCGGATCGTCTGCACCTCCGGCACGTGAATGACGTCGTCTACCAGCGACGGATCACAGATCTCCGGCTTCCGGCTCGTCCCAAGCCCCGGTATACGGCGCCGGGCCGGTGGCGCGTCGAAAGTCACAGAACCCACGGCATCGACGGCGATGATTCGGGTTCGCGGGCTGTGTTCCCTGAAATACCGGGCACACCCCATGAGCGTTCCAGTTGTTCCCGCTCCGATGAAGAGATAGTCCAGATCCCGAAACCGGTCGGCGATCTCTGGCGCTGTCCAGAGGTAATGCGCGCGCCAGTTGCTCGCATTGGCGTACTGATTCAGCCAGATCAGGTGCATGTTGCTGGCGACCATCTTCTGTACCAGCGCAATACGCGTGCCGAGGTAGCCACCGGATTCGTCTTTCTCGTCCACAGCAATGACGCGGGCACCGAGTGAGCGCATGACCTGGATCGCGTGCCGCGATGCATTCGGATCCGTGATGCAAGTGAACCGGTGCCCGCGATTGGCGCACACCATGCTCAGCGCCACACCGAGATTGCCGGACGACGACTCGATGAACTCGGTGTCTGGCTGGACCCTGCCTGACGACATCATGTCATCGACAAGCTGGATGGCTGTCTTCAGCTTGATCGAACCGGCTGCATTCACCCCCTCGATCTTCAGGTGAACCTCGCAATCTGCCAGGCCAGTCAATGGCACGAAGAGCGGTGCTGGTGGCGAGAGCAATTCTGTCCCGACCGTCATCAATCCGCGACCATGCATCGGGGCTGTCTTTCGTGCCTCCGAGGCTGGCGCTGTATCAGGGGTGGCGTTGAACATGTCCTCTCCAAAGAGAAGCGACCTGGCGTGGCAACCCCGCTCGTCGCTGGTACTTCAGGCCGGATGCTGATGATGCGTCGAAGCAATATGAACGGCAGTCTGACGACCTCGAGATGGATGGTCCAGCTACAAGAACTTGTAGTTCTTGATACCCCTCCCCCGTCAATAGAATTTGCGCATACCGCGCACGCACTACGTGCGCACATGTGACTTGGTCGACAACCATCGCCGGAACAGCAGGAGGCGCGGCGCATTCGGCATCCGCGTCGGATCCCGAGTATCCATGCGAATGATCGATACGTTCTCCAACTGGCCAGGGGCTGACGATGATCGGATGGTTTGGTGAGGCAGTCCGAAGAAAGGACGCCAGCGAAGCGGCACGCTCCGTGGACATCAGCGAAGGTGTGATACGGAAGCTGTGGTGGAAGATCGTCCCTCTGCTGTTTCTGTGCTACTTCGCCGCCTATCTGGACAGGGTCAATGTCGCATTTGCTGCGTTGCACATGAATGGCGACCTCGGCTTCACTGCCACGCAGTACGGAATTGGCGCCAGCATCTTTTTCCTCGCCTACTTTCTTTTCGAGGTGCCGAGCAATGTGTGCCTGGAGAAGTTCGGTCCCCGCAGGTGGATCGGCCGCATCATGTTGACCTGGGGCATTGTGTCGGGCCTCATGGCGACGGTATCGTCGCCGACATCCTTTTACGCGCTGAGGTTTCTGCTTGGCGCGGCGGAAGCGGGATTTGTGCCGGGCGTCGTGCTCTACCTGAGTTGGTGGTTCCCTGAGCGCTACAGAATTCGCGCGGTCAGCGCGTTCTTTCTGGCAATGCCACTGTCGTCCGTAATCGGCGGTCCCATTTCAACGGTCCTGCTGAAGCTGGACGGGCTGGGGGGACTCGCCGGTTGGCAATGGCTGTTCATCATCGAGAGCCTGCCGGCTATTGCTCTCAGTATCGTCGTGTGGAACGGACTGCCGACGGAATACAGGTCTGTCGGATTCCTCAGCGCTGAAGAGAAGGCCTGGCTCGATCAGCAATTCGAGCCTGAAACCCGCATCCATCGCAACCCGTCCCTATGGTCCGCACTGCGCCAGCCTGTTGTGTGGCTCATGGCGGCAGCGGCGTTCGGTGTCAACTTTGCCCAGTACGCCTTCGGCCTGTGGTTGCCGCTTGTAGTCAAGGACATGGTGCACTCCGACCTGCTGGTTGGCCTGATCACGGCGATCCCTTACACCCTTGGCGCCATTTTCATGTTACTCGCCGCGCGCCGAGCCGAGGCGCGTCGGCGACTGCCCTATCTGTTGGTGGGATGCCTCATCACGGCATCGTCCCTGTTCCTGCTCTACTGGACTCGGGACACGTTTCTGATGCTCGTGATGCTCTGCCTTTGTGCCATCGGCATGTTCATTTTCATTGGGACGTTCTGGGGAACTGCGCCGGGCTGGATTGTGCCCCGCCAACGAATCGTCGGTGTGGCCTTCGTGAACTCGATTGGCGGCCTGAGTGGCTACTTTGGCCCCTATGCGCTCGGCGTACTGAAGGACATGACGGGCAGTTTCAATGTTTCTCTTGCGCTGATGGGTGTGGGCCCCGCGGTGGCGATGGTCGCCTTGATATGCCTGTCAGGGCGCGTCATGCGCCCGGCCTGGCCGGGCGCCGCGGTGGAGTCGCGCGGATAGGCGCTAGACGCTGCGCGAGAACCGGTGCCCCAGTTCGCGCAGCCACGTCAGGAACGTATTGATGGCGGGATCCTCAAGACGAGCATTGTGGACGTAGCTGCAGTAGCGCCATGCAGGCAAGGCTGGCCCCGCGAACGGAAACACGAGACGGCCCTCCTCGACATCCAGCGCAACCAGCGCGGTCGGACCCATTGCGATTCCCAGGCCATCCATGGCTGCTTGCAAGGTCAGGTAGAAGTGATCGAGCTGCAAGGCGTTGCGTGCGGCAAGCCGAGGGTTGCCACACGCCGCGAGCCATTCTGACCAAAGACCGGGATAGGTCGCCGTGTGCAGCAACGTGTGTTGCGCAAGATCCGCAACCTGGCGAATTGGGTGGGATTCCAGCACCTTGGGCGAGCAAACCGGCAGACGCACCTCGGACAGGAACTCGCTGACGACATACCCCGCGGGCTTCTGCTCGCTGCCACGAATCGCCACGTCGAACTCGTCGCGCAGCCTTTCGACAGGTTCGTCCGAGGTGGTTAGCCGGACTTCAACCGCCGGGTTGGCCAACTGGAAGTTCGAGAGCTGCGGCAAAAGCCAGCGCAAGGCAAAGGTGGTCGGCGCATTGACCCGGATGATCTGCTGCCGCGTGGTGCGGAGTTGTTCATGGGTGGCAAGCGCGATGCGATCGAGCGCGGCGGATATCTCGGACAAGTAGGCGCGCCCAGGCGCGGTGAGTACGACCCGGCGACCACGGCGCTCAAACAGGTCGTGCCCAAGCCAGGCTTCCAGCTGCCCCACTTGTCGGCTGACGGCACCGTGTGTGACACAAAGCTCATCGGCCGCCGCTGAAAAGCTCTCGAGCCGGGCGGCGGCATCGAACACGCGCAGTGCATTCAACGGTGGCAGGCGGCGTGGCATGCAGCTACCCTCTATGTGAGTTTTCCTGACAAGTTGCCTTAGTTTATATCGATTTTCACCGCAGCGGGTGGCCACTATATTGCGTCGGTAGACCGCAGACCCATGCCGGATCTGTCCAATTAAGTCACCAGGGAGACTGTCGTATGTCGAATGTTGTTGTGGTTGGCGCACAGTGGGGCGATGAGGGAAAGGGCCGGATTGTCGATTGGCTTGCCGAGAAGGCGGATATCGTTGCCCGCTACAACGGCGGTCACAACGCTGGCCACACGCTTGTCGTGAACGGCCAGATCTACAAACTGGCGCTGCTTCCCAGCGGTGTCGTGCGCGGGAAACTTGGACTGATCGGCAATGGCGTCGCGCTGGACCCGGAGGCCCTGCTGGCGGAGATCGACCGCATGGCGGCGCTGGGCGTCCGGGTCACGCCCGATGTGCTGCAGATCGCCGAGACGGCCACCCTTGTGCTTCCGATCCATCGCGCGATCGACGCCGCCCAGGAACGCCTGCGTGCGAAACCAATCGGCACCACGCTTCGCGGCATCGGGCCGGCATACGAAGACAAGATCGGACGCCGGGGGGTGCGTGTTTGCGATCTCGCTCAACCGGAACTACTGGCGAGCAAGCTGGATCTGCTGCTGCAACACCACAACGCATGGTTCCGCGGCCTGGGGCTGGAACCGTTCCAGAAAGACCAGATCTTGGGCCACTTGCTAAAGATGGCGCCGAAAATACTGCCATTCATGGGACGCGTCTGGGAGACGCTCGACAACGCACACGCCTCAGGCAAACGCACGGTATTCGAAGGCTCGCAGGCCGTGATGCTGGACATCGATTGGGGCAGTTATCCCTATGTCACATCGTCGAGCACCATTGCCGCCGGCGCGGCAAGCGGCACGGGTATCGCCCCGTCCCGGTTGGGGCCAGTGCTGGGTGTCAGCAAGGTCTATGCGACGCGCGTTGGCGAAGGCCCGTTCACCTCGGAGGTGGACGGAACGCTGGGCGAGACACTCAGACAGCGGGGTGGCGAGTACGGTGTCAACACAGGTCGCCCACGTCGCTGCGGCTGGCTGGACACTGTGCAGCTTCGCCAGAGCAGCAAGGTAGCCGGCATCGATCTGCTGGCGCTGACCAAGCTGGATGTGCTCGACGGATTCGACTCGGTGTACGTGTGCGTGGGCTACGAGCTCGACGGAAAGCACATTGACTATATGCCGTCCACGAACACCGAGCAGCAAAGGCTTCGGCCGGTGCTCAGGCACTTTGAGGGTTGGGAGGGCTCGACCAGGGGCATCCGGTCTTTTGCCGATCTTCCCCGACAGGCCGTGGCGTTGATCGAAGCGATTCAACAAGACGTCGGCATCCCGGTGGCAATGGTAACCACCGGCCCGGAGCGGGACGACGCGATTGTCCTTCGGCCTCCGTTCCAGGACGAGGACCTCTAGCAATGTGAGTCTGCCAACAGGACCGTCAAAGATAAAAAGAGTCCGGATAACAAACGGGAGGGCCTTAATCCGGACTCGGTCTCTGGGTTCCAGCGTCAGATCTACCGCCAAACCGGAGCTATCCGTGCATTGGCTCCGGAAATACCCGAGCCCCGAGGAAATCCACGAAGACGCGCAACTTGGGCGACAGCGGACCGCCTGAAGGCCAGAGCACACGCAAGGTAACCTGGCGCCGCGCGTCGAGAAAGTCGTCCAGCACGCAACGAAGGCGATCTTCACACAGCGCTTCACGGATAGCGAACTCGGGCAGGTAGGCGATGCCGCGGCCGTGCAGCGCGAAACACAAGCGTGTCTCGATGTTGTTGCAACTCATCGAGGTCGGCAATTCTGGCGGAGCGCCGGTTTCCGTGCGAAGCGGCCAGACTTCCAGCTTTCCCGTGTGCGCGAACCGATAGTGCAAGCCGTGGTGATTCGCCAGGTCCGCGGGCCGCTGGGGGACACCATGACGCTCGAAATAGGCTGGCGCGCCGACCAGGTACTGGCGAAAGGTGCCGAGCCGACGCGCGGCGAGGCGTGAATCGGATGGCTCGCCCGTGCGTACCACGGCGTCGAAGCCTTCATCTATCACGTCAACCAGGCGGTCGGTGAACTCCAGGTCGAGTTCGATCTCGGGATAGTCCGCCATGAAGTCGGAGAGCACAGGCAGGACCAGATCGCTGACCACGGGCAGGCTAACCTTCAGGCGGCCGCGAGGCGCCTGGGTCCTTTGCGAAAGCTCCTGTTCGATGGCGTCCACTTCCCCCAGGATCCGGCGGCTGCGCTCCAGCACCATCGCGCCTTCGCTGGTCAGCGTCACGCTGCGAGTGCTGCGATGGAAAAGGCGCACGCCCAGATGCTGTTCCAGGCGGGCGATGCTCTTGCCGACGGCGGAAGCGGAAATCCCGAAATGGCGCCCCGTCGCCACGAAGCTACGGGTCTCCGCCGCCTGCACGAAGACGGCATGGCTGTTCAAACTGTCCACGACTGCCCCTCGATAAAGGATATAAATATCCGCATAGCCAAGAACTATAGCCTCTTTTTCCTTAGTATCGGCCAGCCTAACATTCGGCACATCCCTTGACGGAGTGCCTGATGTCCTTAGCAGATGCCATTTCCCCGGACCAAACCGGGTTCCCACGTTCCTTGCCGCAGCGGCTGGACCCTGTGATTGACCAGGCCCTGACCGAGCGCCGGCTGGTCGGTGCAGTGGTTCAGATCGCCCAGGACGGCCAGTTGGTCTATCGCCGCGCCGCCGGACTGGCCGACCGTGAAGCGGGCCGGCCGATGCGCGAAGACGCCCTGTTCCGCCTGGCCTCGGTCTCCAAGCCCATCGTCTCGACCGCCGCCCTGGTGTTGATCGCCCAGGGCCGCCTGCGGCTGGACGACCGGGTCGACCGCTGGCTTCCCACCTTCCGCCCGCGCCTGCCAAACGGCACGGCACCGGCATTGACGATCCATCACCTGATGACACATACGGCGGGCCTCAGTTACCGCTTTTTCCAGCCGGAAGGCGGGTTCTACGCGCGCGCTGACGTGTCCGATGGCATGGACCGGGTGGCGTTCGGATTGGAAGAGAATCTTCGCCGCATTGCAGAGACGCCACTGCTGTATGCGCCGGGAACGGCATGGGCATACTCGATCGCCACGGATGTGCTGGGCGCCGTGATCGAACAGGCGACGGATACGCGCCTGGATCAGGCCGTGCGCCACCTCGTGACGGCGCCGCTGGGCATGGACGACACCGCCTTCGTCGCGGTGGATCCGGAGCGATTGGCGGCAGCCTACGCCAATGCCGAACCGAAGCCGCGGCGTCTGGCGGACGCGGACCACGTTCCCTTCATCGAAGGCACCGCGGGCTTCCGGCTGGATCCCCGTCGTGCGCTGGATGCCGCGGCCTTTCCTTCCGGCGGTGCGGGCATGGTCGGCAGCGCGGGGGATCTGCTGCGCCTGCTGGAAACCCTGCGCATGGGAGGCGCCCCACTGCTGCCGGCGAGTCTGGTCGACGAGATGGCGCGCAACCAGATCGGGGACCATGCGATGCCGTACTGGCCCGGCTGTGGCTTTGGCCTGGGCTTTACCGTGCTCAAGGATCCCGTCGCGGCCGAATCGCCAGAGTCGGTGGGGACCTGGCGCATGGGCGGCACCTATGGGCATGCCTGGTTCGTCGATCGCGCCCGCAAGCTCAGTGTCGTCGCCTTTACCAATACCGCATTGGAGGGCATGTCCGGCGCGTTCGTGACGCAACTGCGCGATGCGGTGTATGCCGGGTTGGCGGAGGCGCAGCCATGAATGCGGGACGCGCGCTTTTCTTCATTGCATTGGGACTGTTCGGCCTCTACACCATTGAATTCGGCGTAGTCGGCGTCCTGCCGGTGATTATCGAGCGATTCCACCTCAGCGTCGCGCAGGCAGGCATGCTGGTGGGCCTGTTTGCGCTGGTGGTGGCCGCCACCGGACCGTTCACTGTCCTGCTGATGTCGCGCTTCGAGCGGAAGTTGGTGCTGGTCGCGTCTCTGCTGGCTTTCGCCGCATGCAGCGTGGCCTCGGCCTATGCGCCGAACTTCCCTTCGCTGGTCGCCTTACGCCTGGTCCCGGCGCTGCTGCATCCGGTGTTTTTCTCGCTGGCCTTCGCCGCCGCCGTTGCGCTCTACCCTCCGCGGCGCGCCGCCCATGCCACCTCGCTCGCCTTCGTTGGCACCAGCATGGGCCTGGTATTCGGCGTACCGATCACCACCTGGGTGGCGGCGCGCTTTTCCTATGAAGCCTCGTTCCTGTTCTGCGCCGCGGTCAATGCCATAGCGGCTGTGGGGTGTGGCTGATGCTGCCGCGAACGGCCTCGGCCGCGCGTGTCTCCTATGGCAGCCCGCTGTCTCTTCTGCGCCGGCCGGCGCTGTGGTTGAACACGGGGGCCACGGTGATGGTGTTTGCTGCGATGTTCTCCGTGTACAGCTATGCCGCCGAATACCTGGCACGTGAGACCGGCATGAATGGTGAGACCATCGGCATGCTGCTGGTGGTATTCGGCATCGGCGGCGTGGCCGGCAACCTGCTCGCAGGCAAGGCGATGGGGCAACATGCCGCGCGCACGACGCTGTTGCACCCCTTGGCGCTGGCCATCGCCTATCTGGTGCTGCAGCAATTCGGCAGTGCAAATATCGCGTCAATGCTGTGGATCGTCCTGCTGTGGGGCGCGGCGCATACGAGTGGGCTGATCGTGACCCAACTCTGGCTGGTTTCCGCCGCACCGGAGGCGCCGGAGTTCGCCACCAGCCTGTTCATTTCCGCGGCCAATCTGGGCGTGGTATTCGGCTCCACCGTGGGCGGCTGGTGCATCTCGGCGGCAGGGATGCGTGGCGCCATCTGGAGCGGCTGGATGTTCGCGGCGCTGGCGACGGCACTGATCGTGACCAAGGTGCTTGGCTTTGGAAGCAAGGGCAGCGCCGCGTCCAATCTAGCCACGGAAGGAAGGTGACTGACTTACTGCACAGGGGGCAGATCAATCATGCGTAGCCCCTCGGCCAGGTCGATCAGGGCGACGTTGTAGTTGGGCTGCGGCGGTTTGACGCGTATGGTGGTTGTCGAATACACCACGCCCAGCCCCGATGCCGGCACCCATTCGAGGTCGCGGCTTCCGGTTCGCGGCGCCGCCGCTGCGCGAACGCTGCAGCATGAAGCGCCCCTGCGCCAGAAAATTGGAGAACTCCTCCTCCAGTCGCGTACCACTCATCTCCACCCCCTATTGCCGTTATGCAGGAATTACTTGTCCTTGAAGTCGGCCTTGCGCTTGTCGATAAACGCCTGCATGCCCTCATTGGCGTCCGTGGTCTGAAACGCCAGGGTGATCAGGTCCGCCTCGATTCGCAGCCCGTCGTCCAGCCCCCCCGACATGCCGCGCGCGACCGCTTCGCGGATCAGCCGTGATGCACTGCGGCTATGCTGCGTGAGCGGCCCGAGAAACTCCCTGCCGACCGCCACAAGGTCCGCGCCCTCGACCAGGCGGCTCACCAGACCGGCAGCCAGGGCCCCGTCGGCATCCAGGACGCCACCTGACAGCATCAGTTCGAGAGCCTTCGTTTCGCCGATCAGGCGAGGCAGCCGTTGCGTGCCGCCATAACCAGGAATCAGGCCGAGCTTGATCTCGGGCAGGCCCATCCTGGCGCTCCGCGTGGCAAGCCGGAACGTGCAGGCCATTGCGATCTCCAGTCCGCCACCGAAGGCATAGCCCTGGATCACGGCAACGGACGGCATATTCAATCTGGAAAGACGCGAGATCGTCCGCTGTCCGCGCAACGTGTCGTGTTTTTGCGCGGCGAGGGAACGGCCGTTCAGTTCCTTGATGTCCGCGCCGGCGCAGAAGGCCTTGCTGCCGGCGCCGACCACAATGAGTCCCCGCGCATCCGACTTCTCGATGTCGTCCAGGACACGATCCATATCGTCCAGCAGGGCAAAACTGATGGCATTGAGCACCTCGGGGCGGTTCAGCGTGAGAACCGCAAAGTCATCCTCATAAGCTACGTTGGCAAACATGCGAAGTTCCGTTCAGGTTGATACGATGCGCGGCTGCGCGAGCGGCTGAGCCTGGAAGGCAACGACGGTACGCCCCGTCGCCTGCCCCGCCAGCATCCGACGCACGCGATCGGGTAGCTGGTCCAGGCGGATGGTCTCTGTGTTTTCACGCAGGCGGGCGGGCTTGAGGTCCGTTCCCAGTCGTTTCCACAACCCGGATTCCAGATCGTCATAGAAGCTCACATTGACGCCCACCAGCCTGATGCCGCGCAGAATGAACGGCAGCACCGTGGTGGTCAGTTCGTTGCCGCCCGCGTTGCCCACGCTGGCGATCACGCCGCGCGGCTGCACTGTCCGCGTCAGCCACGCCAGTTGGCTGCCGCCCACGCTGTCGATGGCGCCACTCCAGCGGGAGCGCTCGAGCGGCTTCGCACTGTCGGCGGCCTCGCTGCTGCGAATCACTTCCACCGCGCCCAACCGTCGCAGCAAGTCATTCTTGTCCGGCTTACTGGACATGGCCGACACGCGGTAGCCCAGACCACTGAGCATCTCGACTGCCATGCTGCCGACGCCGCCGGTGGCACCGTTCACGAGCACCGTGCCGGCGCCCGGCGTCAGGCCGTTCTCCTCCAGCAAATGCACCGCAAGCGCCGCGGTATAGCCAGCCACGCCGAGCGCGGCGGCATCGAACAGCGTCAGCCCGGCCGGAAGCGCAAGGGTCCGATCGGCGCGCAGCCGAACATATTCCGAAAAGCCGCCGTCCTCCTCCACGCCAAGCCCTCTCGCATAGGCCATCACCGCATCGCCAGGTCGGAAGCGGGGATCATCAGAGGCAACCACGACGCCGGCGACATCGCTGCCGCCGATTCGCGGGAAATGGCGGATGACATTGCCATGGTCGGTCGTGGCCAGCGCATCCTTGTAGTTGAGGCCGGCGAAGGCTGACCGCACGACAACTTCGCCCGGCGTCAGATCGTTCAACGACACGTTGGCAACGGACGCCGCGACCTTGTCGCCGCGCGTGATCCGGTATGCCTTGAAAACCGGCGGAACCGTGGCGGACGACGCTGCGTTGTGATGATTGGAAGTTGCGCGCATCATTTTTCCGCCTGGATCACGGGGATCCATTGCTGTGCGTCAAGCGTGCCAAGCCATGCCTGCAGCGCCTCGACCGCGCGTGCCTCGCTCGGCGCGGCGGGCGGGCGGGGCAAATCCGGGCAGGTCCGCGAGAATCGCGGCGCTGGTGCCGGTTGCACGACGCCATCCACCTCGACGAAGGTATTGCGCGCCTTCAGGTGCGGGTGATGCGGCGCTTCATCCGGCGTCAGCACCGGTGCAAAGCAGGCATCCGTGCCTTCCAGCAGCGCGCACCACTGGTCACGCGTCCGGGTACGCAAGCGTTCGGCGATCAGCGCCCTGGCGCGCTCCCAGCCGGCGCGGTTATTCTGCGGGGCGAGCTGCGCCGGATCGATACCGAGTTGCGTGAGCAAGGCCTGGTGGAACTTGCCTTCGATGGGTGCGACCGATACCCACTTCCCGTCGGCGCACTGGTAGACGTCGTAGAAATACGCACCAGAGTCCAGCACATTGGTGCCGCGGCTGCCGAGCATGCCTGCCGCGTGCATCCCGAACATCGAAGTGGCCAGCGCCGCGGTGCCATCGACGATCGCGGCATCCACCACTTGTCCCTGCCCGGACTGGCGCGCTTCCAGGATGGCCGCCAGCATGCCCAGCGCGAGATAGAGGCCACCACCACCAAAGTCGCCGACCAGGTTCAACGGGGGCGTGGGCGGCTGCCCCTCGCGGCCGATCTTGTCGAGCACGCCGGTCAGCGCGATGTAGTTGAGGTCATGACCGGCCGTCTGGGCGAGCGGCCCGCTCTGCCCCCAGCCGGTCATGCGACCATACACAAGGCGAGGATTGCGCGCCAGGCAGATCTCAGGCCCCAGGCCCATCCGCTCGGCCACCCCCGGGCGGAAGCCTTCGATCATGCCGTCCGCTTCCTCGATCAGGCGCAGCACGAGCTCCCTGGCTTCCGGCTGCTTGAGATCCAGCGCGATCACTTGCCGGTTGCGCAGCAGCAGATCGAACTGCAGCGGGCGCTTCACGCCCAACTCGCTCGGCCCCGGCCTCTCGATGCGCAGCACCGTGGCGCCGAGGTCCGCCAGCATCATGGCAGCCATCGGTCCGGGTCCGATACCGGCCAGTTCGACGAACTTCAGTCCCTTGAGCGGGCCCATTCCAGTCTCCTGTTTATGCAAACGCAACGGGTACGGTTGAAACCTCAACGCGAAGTGCCCGATGCTGACTTCCGGTCACGCCTTCGGTTTTGCGCCGACAAAGTACAGCGCCCTGCCGCTCGCCACCATGCGATCCGACTCGTCGTAGACACGGGCCTCCGCAGTAGCCACGGTGCCGCCAAGATGGATGACCCGGGCGTCCACGCGCAGATTCCCGGGCAAGGCGACGCGGTGGTAATCCACGCGCAGATCCAGTGTCGGCACCGCGTGACCGATGCTCGTCGCCACCGCGTAGTCGCCCGCGCCGTCGATCAGCGTCGCCAGGATGCCGCCGTGGGTCGACTGGCGCTCCGGGCTGGAGATCATCTCCTCGCGCCACGTCACGGTCAGCACGACGGAGTCGTCGCCCACGGCCTGCACGGTCATGCCGAGCCAGCGATTGAATGGCGAGCGATCGACAATCGCCTGCATGTCAGACACGTTCATTGAGATATCCCCTCAGGCGTCGGCCGCTTGACTGCGGCGAATATCACCCGCGTTTCGATACTTCGCCGAAGGCGCGGCAAGCGCCGGCCCCTGGCATTACGCTCTTGAGTTTCAGTCGATCTTGACGTTGGCCTTCTTGATGATCCTTGACCAACGTGCCAGCTCGGATTTCAGGAAGACGCCGTATTGCTCAGGCGTGGAATGCCGGATCTCCGCACTTTGCGCGCTGAACTTGCCTTGCAGCTCCTTGTCGTTCAGGGCAGCGCGCAATGCCGAGCTCAGCTTCCTGATGATCTCCGGCGAGGTGGCCGCTGGCGCCATGACGCCGGACCAGGCGCCCAGTTCCAGGCCCTTGGCAACGGTCTCGTCCAGCGTCGGCACATCGGGCAGCGAGCCCAGCCGCTTCAGGCTGCCGACCGCGAGCGGCCGCACGCGCTTGTCGCGAATCATCGGCAACACGCCGGCCGTGGTGCCCATATAGATCTGGACTTGCCCACCCATCAGATCCGTCAACGCCGGGGCTTCGCCGCGGTAAGGAATGTGTGTGCCGTGGGCGCCGATGGCCTCCTCGAACATCAGCATCGACAGATGCGTGATATTCCCGTTGCCCGCCGAGCCGTAGTTGAGTTGGCCGGGGTGATGCTTCAACGAATTCACCACGTCGTCGACGCGCTTCACCGGAGCATTGGGATTGGCAACCAGCACGATAGGCTGGTTGGCCGCCAGCCCCACCGGCGTCAGGTCCTTGATGGGGTCATAGCCGAGTTTCGCGTACAGCGACGGGCTCAGGATGATGGAGGAGGTGTTGTAGAGCAGCGTGTACCCGTCCGCGTCCGACTTTGCCACCATTTCGGCGGCGATATTGCCGTTCGCGCCCGGCCTGTTGTCCACGACCACCGGCTTGCCCAGAGCGTCACCCATCTTCTGCGCAATGGCGCGGGCGATCACATCGGTGCCGCCTCCGGCGGAAAATCCCAGAACGAGCCGGATCGGCCGGCTCGGGTAGGTGTCCTGGGCATGGGCCTGTACCGTCTGGCCCAGCAAACCGGCGATCAGCATCATCACTCTGCCGGCGCGCCCGCACTTCAGGCGCCACTCTTTCGCTTGCATCACTGTCTCCTTGTATGCGTACGGGAACGTCGGGCCTCTTTAGCGGGACCCTTGGTGTTCCCCCCTCTTCCTTCGCTAGATTCAACCCGCCATGGTCAGACCGCCCGAGACTGAAAGGACCTGTCCGGTAATGAAGGCCGCATCGTCGGACGCCAGGAAGCAGACGGCGCCGACCACGTCTTCCGGCTGCCCCAGGCGCCCGAACGGAATGGCCTTTTCCAGTGCGCCACGCAGCTTGTCGCCGCTCTCGCCCTCGCCCGCGAAATCGCGGAACAGAGCGGTTTCGGTCGGCCCCGGGCAAACGACGTTCACATTGATCTTCTTGCGTGCCAGTTCACGTGCCAGGGTCTTGGAGAAGGCAATGATCCCGCCCTTGCAAGCCGAGTAGACCGATTCGCCGGAAGAACCGACGCGCCCCGCATCCGATGCAATGTTGATGACCCGACCGGCGCCACGCGCCGCCATGCCTTTCACCACGGCATGGTGCAGATTCAACGGCCCCATCAGATTGATCGAGACGATCTTCTGCCACAGGTCCGGCCCGGTATCGACGAAGCGGGCAGCAAAGTCCCATCCGGCGTTGTTGACCAGGACATCTACGGGGCCAAGCTCCTGCTCCACTGCCGCCACGGCCGCGTTGACCCGGGCGTGGTCGGTGATGTCCACGGTGTATGCACTGGCATTGCCACCAGCCTCGCGGATCTGTGCAGCAACCTGCTGTGCGGCCTGTTCATTGAGGTCGAACACGGCAACGACGGCCCGCTCCTCGGCAAAGCGCCTGCACAGTTCCGCACCGATGCCGCCGGCACCGCCGGTAACGATGACAACCTTGTTTTGCAGCCCCTTCATGACTCACTCCTTTGATTTGATAACGATGATCGGCGTCACGCCGCGGCGACGCCAGAACGCGACCAGGCTTACTGCGCGTTGCGGCACTTGATCATGCGCAGCGGCGTGTACACCAGCAGTTCGGTGCCGTCCTGCTTGACCACCCGGTTGCGCGTGCGCACCAGACCTCGTCCCGGTCGGCTCTTCGACCGACGCGCTTCGATCACTTCGCATTCCACATGCAGCGTGTCGCCGGCGAAGGCGGGGTTCTTGATATCCAGTTCCATGCCCAGGAATGCGTAACCCGTCTTTTGCATCGTGGATTGGGTCAGCAGACCCTCGGCAAAGCAGTAGACCAGCGAGCCCGGCGCGAGGCGACCCTTGATATCCGATTCGTTCCGCAGGAACTCCATGTCGGTAAACAGCACTTCGGTCATGTGGATCACATTGATGAAGTTGCAGATGTCGGCGTCCTGGATGGTGCGGCCGATGGTCCTGAACTTGCGGCCGACCGGCAGGTCCTCGAAATACATGCCAAGGCCGACGGTTTCGAGCGTGTCGTTATTCATGGTGTCTTCCCTTTCGCGATACGTTGTCTGTGGATCCGATGGTGCTAAGGCTTGACCGGACGACCAAGCATGCTGTTGGAGATGATGTTGCGCTGGATCTGGTTGGTTCCTTCGATGATCTGGAGCACCTTGGCATCGCGGAAGTAGCGATTGATCGAGTACTCGGCCGACACGCCCGCTGCACCGAACAACTGCACCGCGTCGGTCGCCACCTTCATGGCGGTATCCGAGGCGAAGCACTTGGCCATGGCGGCCATCGGGGCCAGTTCCGCCGCGCTCGCGCCCGCATCCACCAGCGAGGCGGCGCGGTATACGAGGTTGCGGGCGGCTTCGGTCTGCATCTGCATGTCCGCCAGCATCCAGCGGATGCCCTGAAAGTCGCTGACCTGGCGGCCAAACGCCGCGCGCTCCTTGACGAACCCGGTGGCATGATCAATGGCGCCCTGGGCCAGGCCCACACCACGCGCACCAATCAGCGGCCGGCTGGCGTTGAAGGCTTCCATGACGGCCTTGAAGCCACCGCCGAGCTTGTTGGCTTCGGGAATGAAGACGTCATCGAAGAACAAGGGGCAGGACGGTACGCCGCGCGCGCCAATCTTGTCCTCCTTGCGGCCGACGGAGAAGCCCTTCATGCCCTTCTCGACGATGAACAGGCTGATGTTGTTCTTCGGGTCATCGCCGTACTTGGCCGCCACCAGCACGAAGTCGGCAATGTCGGAGTTCGTGCACCAGATCTTGGCGCCGTTGAGCAGGTATCCACCGTCCACTTTCACGGCGCGGGTCTTGATGCCGCTCACGTCGGAGCCGCTTTGGGCCTCGGTCGTCGAGAACGCGCCGCGCAGGTCGCCGGAAGCCAGCCCCGGCAGCAGCCACTGCTTCTGCGCCTCGGTGCCGCCGGCAAGGATTGCGCCAAACGGCACCCACTGCACCAGCAACAGATAGGCCGTGTTGTAGCAAACGCGCGCGAACTCCTCGATTGCAATGCACGCCGACAGCAGGCTTCCCGCCCCGCCGTATTGCTCGGGGAACGGGAGCGTGAACAAGCCGAGTTCCTTGAGGAGCGCGAACATGTCGTGCGGATACTCCGCGGTGCGGTCGATCTCGTCGGCGCGGCCGGCCACGCGCTCGCGGGCTACACGGCGTATCAGATCCTGGATTTGACGATGATCGTCGTTCAGGGCATAGGTCATGGAAGTTCCTTGGGACAAAGCGTGCTGGCAATGAACGGCCAGGCTCAGGGTTCGGTGCAGGTGTCGCGCTCGACGTCGAGGCCTTCGACGACCCCCGCGCCTTGCAGGGCGTGAATGGCTGCGGTGTCCTTGCCAAGCACCTCGGCCAGGATCTCGCGCGTGTGCTGCCCGCGCACCGGCGGCGCGAGCCGGTATTCGATCGGCGTTTCGGAAAGCCGGATCGGATTCCTGACCATGCCGACCATGCCGCCGCGCGCATGCGGCATGTCGATGCGCAGCTCGCGGTGCACAACCTGCGGATGCTCGAACACCTGCCGGTAGTTATTGATCGGCCCATAGGGCACGCCCGCATCGGCCAGATGCCCGAGCCAGTAGGCGGTGGTCTGCTTGCGCATCGCGTCATCGAGTTCGCGCTGGAGCGCGCGCCGGTTGACGTTGCGCCCCTCCATCGTGAGATAGCACGGCTCGGTGGCCAGGTCGTCGCGGCCGATCACCGAGCAGAACTTGCGGTATTGGCTGTCGTTGCCGCAACCGATGATGATGTGGCTATCCGCCGTGGCGAACGACTGGTACGGCGTCAGGTTCGGATGCTCATTGCCCCAGCGGCGCGGGATCTCGCCGGTGGCAAAAAAACTGGCGATCTGGTTGGCCCCGAAGTTCACCACGGTGTCCAGCAGCGAGATGTCGATGTGCTGCCCGGCGCCCGTGCTATGACGGCTCTCGACCGCGGCCAGGATGGCGATCGCGGCGTTCAGGCCCGTCAGGACGTCGGTGACGGCGATCGAGGTCTTCATGGGACCGCCGCCGGGCTTGTCGTCGGCCTCGCCGGTAATGCTCATCAGGCCGCCCTCGCCCTGAAAGATGAAGTCGTAGCCGGGACGGTCGGAGAACGGACCGTCCTGTCCATAGCCGGTGATCGAGCAATAGATCAGGCGCGGATTGATATCGCGCAGATCGACATGCGACAGCCCGTAACGCGCCAGGTCTCCGACTTTGTAGTTCTCCACCAGGATATCGGCCTGCCCGGCCAGTTCGCGCACCAGCTCCTGCCCTTCCGGACTGGCCAGGTCGATGGCAATGGAGCGCTTGTTCCGATTGGTGGAGGTGAAGTAGGCGGAATCGTCGGTCTCCTCGCCTTGTTCATCGCGAACCCACGGAGGTCCCCAATGCCGCGTATCGTCGCCGGCGCGCGGACGCTCGACCTTGATGACGTCTGCGCCGAGGTCCGCCAGCATCTGCGTGCACCAGGGGCCGGCCAGGACTCTGGTGAGATCCAGCACTCGAAGACGGGAAAGAGGTCCTGCCACGACAATTCTCCAGAGGTGATGGCACGCTCGCAACGTCAGCGATGTGCCGGGACAACTCCTCGGCGACCCTTCTCTGGCCGAGATTTGCGTTCAACTTTATGAACACAGTTCAAATAATACGAAACTATGGCATCATACGTCCAGCATTTTTTGTTCGACGTTCAATTATGTGAACAACATGATGGATGCGACGGATGTCATGGGAGCTGTCATGAAGCGTTACGACCAATTGCTGGCAACACTCGATCTGGGCTTTGTGCGCCTGCGCAACCGGATCGTCATGGGGTCGATGCACACTCGGTTGGAGACCGCCGGCCAGGCCGCCGAACGCATGGCAGCGTTCTACCGGGAACGGGCGCGCGGCGAGGCGGGACTGATCCTGACCGGCGGCCACTCGCCCAATCAGGACGGGCGGATGGACGAAGACGGGCCGATGCTGACATCGCACGACCAACTCGATCTCCATCGCGCCGTGACTGCAGCGGTGCATGAAGAGGGAGGGTTGATTGCACTGCAGATCCTGCACGCGGGTCGCTATGCAAAACACGCACACTGCGTGGCGCCGTCGATGTTGCGGTCCCCGATCAACCGCTTCGCGCCGCGAGCCCTGGAGACAGAGCAGGTCTGGGCTACCGTCGACGACTTTGCCCGCACGGCGGCGCTGGCGCGCGAGGCGGGCTATGACGGCGTTGAGATCATGGGCTCCGAAGGCTATCTGATCACCCAGTTCCTCTGCGAGCGCACCAATCGACGCGACGATGCGTTCGGCGGCTCGTTCGAGTCGCGTATGCGGTTCCCGCTGGAAATCGTCAAGGCGATCCGGGCCCGGGTTGGCGACGGCTTCCTGCTGATCTATCGCATCTCCGCCGCGGACCTGGTCGAAGGCGGTCTGACCGGCGCCGAGGTGGCGGAGTTGGCGCGACGGCTGGAACAGGCAGGTGTGCACATCCTGAATACCGGAATCGGCTGGCACGAGGCAACCGTTCCGACCATCGCCGCGGCCGTCCCCAGGGGGGCCTGGCGGTATGCGATCGAGAACGTCAAGCGCGCGGTGCGAATCCCGGTGATTGCCTCCACCCGCATCAATACGCCTGACCTCGCCGAGAGTCTGCTAGCCGACGGTGTGGCGGACCTGATCTCGATGGCACGGCCGCTGCTGGCCGACCCCGAGTTCGCCCGGAAGGTCCGCGACGGCATCCCCGAACGGATCACGCCGTGCGTGGCCTGCAACCAGGCCTGTCTCGATCACATCTTCACCAAGCGCACGGCAACTTGCCTGGTGAATCCCCGCGCCGGTCATGAACGCGAATTCGCTGCCCGCCCGACCAGCAAGCGAAAGTCCATTGCAGTGGTTGGTGCGGGTGCCGCCGGCATCTACTTCGCGCTCAACGCGGCAAGCCGCGGGCATGCCGTGACCCTGTACGAGGCCGGCACGGAAATCGGCGGCCAGTTGCTGATGGCCGGCGCAATCCCCGGCAAGAGCGAATTCGGCGAACTGATCCGCCACCTGCGCGCGAGACTAGCTGCGGAACCCCTCGAAACCCGGTTGGGGCACCGTGTGCAGGCTGCCGAGCTGGTTGCGCACGGCTATGACGAAGTGGTGCTCGCAACTGGCGTGCGCCCGCGTCTGCCCGATATCCCCGGCATCGACCATTCCAGCGTGTTGACGTATCTCGATGTTCTTGCGCATCGCGTGCCGGTCGGCCAGCGCGTCGCCATCATCGGTGCAGGCGGCATCGGCTTCGATACGGCGCACTTCCTGCTGGATGAGCACGACGAATCGATCTCGCCGGCCCGATTCTTTGAAGCGTGGGGGATTGATCCCGAACTGGCCACGCCTGGCGGGCTGCGGACACCGTCACCCAGAGCGGCATGCACACGCGAGATTCACATTTTCCAGCGTAGCCTGGACAAGCCGGGCGCCCGCCTGGGCAAGTCAACCGGGTGGATCCTCAAGGCCGGGCTGCAGCGCGGCGGGGTCACCGTCGTCACGGGAGTCGCCTACACGCGCATCGACGACGACGGCTTTCACTATGTGGTGGACGGGCGGCCAATGGTGCTGAAGGTGGACAACGTGATCATCTGCGCCGGACAAGAGCCGGAGCGCTCGCTGTACCAGCAACTCGTCGGGCATGGCGTGCGCCCTCACCTGTTGGGCGGCGCCGACTCGTCGGCGGAGCTTGACGCATTCCGCGCCATCCGGCAGGCCACGGCGCTTGCCATGACGATGTGAAGAGACGTGGCGGACAGCCGCAGGTCCACGGGACCGTGGTCGCTGGCTGCCACGCCGACATCAATTTGAGAGAAGTACCTGACCAAGGAGTCAACCATGTCTGATTACACCGATATCCGTTACGACGTCAGCAAAGGCGTCGCCACCATCACCATCGACCGCCAGGATAAGTACAACGCCTTTCGCGGCAAGACCTGCGACGAACTGATCGACGCCCTGCATCGAGCCGGCTGGGACAAGTCGATTGGCGTGATTGTGCTGACAGGCGCCGGCAGCAAGGCGTTCTGCACCGGCGGCGACCAGTCCGCGCATGATGGCGGCTACGATGGACGCGGCCTGATCGGCCTGCCGGTCGAAGAACTGCAGAGTCTGATCCGCGAGGTGCCCAAGCCTGTCATCGCCCGCGTTAACGGCTTCGCGATTGGCGGCGGCAACGTGCTGGTCACCTGTTGCGACCTGGCGATCGCCTCCGAGACCGCGATCTTCGGCCAGGTTGGCCCCAAGGTCGGCTCGGTTGACCCGGGCTTCGGCACCGCCTTCCTGGCACGTGTGATCGGTGAAAAGCGCGCACGCGAGATCTGGTTCATGTGCCGCCGCTATAGCGCGCAGCAAGCGCTCGACTGGGGCTTGGTCAACGCCGTCGTACCCGCCGATCAACTCGACGCCGAGGTGGGACGCTGGTGCCAGGAAATCATGGCTCTGAGCCCGACCGCCATCGCCATTGCCAAGCGCTCGTTCAATGCCGACTCCGACTCGATTCGCGGCATTGGCGGCCTGGGCATGCAGGCGCTGAGCCTGTACTACGGCACCGAAGAGTCCCACGAAGGCGTGCGTGCGTTCATGGAGAAGCGCAGGCCCAACTTCCGGGGGCCGCTATCCGAGTAACGGGGCGAGACCCTGCCTCTTCGCATGGCACTCAAGGAGTGGCCAGCCTGCCCCAAAGAGGCGAGAGTGGCATCGGTTAGAATCGTGGCGCTCGCGCACCAGCGCGAGCGCCACGATCTGAACACAAGGGTTCGCCAAATGCCAAGAGTCCCCCTTAAGACAGGAGGTGCCGAGGAAACCATCAACGAGCCCTCCGGTCCTCGCTCAATGACTCGCCTGCTGAGTCTGTTCGAGACGCTCTCCAAGGCGCGCGATGGCATGACGCTGGCCGAACTCAATGTCGTGCTGGAGTCGCCGAAAAGCAGCCTGTTGAACCTGCTGCGCCCGCTGGTCGCCGAGGGATACCTGGTACACAGCGAATCGAACTATCGGCTCGGGCCATCGATCTTCCGGCTCGCCGCCGGCGTCATGTCGGCGTGGAACTTCCCTCGACTGATCCGCCCGTTCATGGAGGAACTGGCCCAACGTACCGAGGAAACCGTCATGCTCGGCGTGATGGTGCCCGAGGCGGAGGCCATCACCTATGTGGAGATCATCGAGAGTCCGCACCCTATCCGCTACCAGATCCCCGTTGGAACATCCCGGCCGCTCTACGCCAGTTCTGCTGGCCGGCTGCTGGTCGCCTATGCGCCGCCGGAATGGCGCAAGCAATACCTCGCTACCGTCGCACTGAAAGCGCAGATGGAAATTCCGTTCACGCGGACCTCACTGACCAAAGAGGTCGCGAAGATCCGGGCCGACGGCCTTTCCTGCTCCTTCGGCAGCTACAGCAAAGGCCTTGCCTCCGTCGCCGCACCAGTGTTCGATGCCGCAGGCCGATGCGTGGCCTCCCTCAACGTTGCGGGACCATCGGAGCGCTTCCAGAATGAACTGGAGTTTCTGATGGCGACGGTAAGGGAAGTGGCAGGCAAAGCGTCGGGAATGATCAGCGGGATTGAGGGACGAGCGGAGGCCTGAGCAGGCACAATCCCAACAGGATTCGTGCGGCGCCGGTCCTCGGCGCCTCCTGGCGGCCGGCGATAGCGACCGATAGCTCGGTGAAGGACTGCCTTGAAAATCAAGGCAGTCCGGGGATTTCTCGATGGCTGGCGATAGGCCCCGAAAAACCCGGTGTCACTCCCACTCGATCGTCGCCGGCGGCTTGCCCGAGACGTCGTACACCACGCGGTTCAGGCCACGCACCTCGTTGATGATGCGGTTCGAGCAGCGGCCCAGCAGCGAGTACGGCAGATGTGCCCAGTGCGCGGTCATGAAGTCGGTGGTTTGCACGGCGCGCAGCGCGACGACATAGTCGTAGGTGCGGCCATCGCCCATCACGCCGACGGACTTGACCGGCAGGAAGACGGCAAAGGCCTGGCTGGTCAGGTCATACCAGCTCTTGCCGACCTGGTTCGGCTCGCACAGGCCCGCGGCGGCGTCCTGTTCCGTGGCGATGGTCTGGCGCAGTTCCTCGATGAAGATCGCGTCGGCGCGGCGCAGCAGGTCGGCATAGTCGCGCTGGACTTCGCCGAGGATCCGCACGCCGAGGCCCGGACCCGGGAACGGGTGGCGGTAGACCATGTCCGGCGGCAAGCCCAGTTCCACGCCCAGCTCGCGCACTTCGTCCTTGAACAGGTCGCGCAGCGGCTCCAGCAGCTTCAGGCCCAGCGTTTCCGGCAGGCCGCCGACGTTGTGGTGGCTCTTGATCGTGGTGGCCTTCTTGGTCTTGGTGCCGCCCGACTCCACCACGTCCGGGTAGATCGTGCCCTGCGCCAGCCACTTGGCGTTGCTTAGCTTCTTGGCCTCGGCCTGGAAGACCTCGACGAACTCGCGGCCGATGATCTTGCGCTTCTGCTCGGGATCGGTCACGCCGGCCAGGTGGCCGAGGAACTGCCCGGAGGCATCGATATGCACGACCTTGGCGTGCAGACGGCCCGCGAACATATCCATGACCATCTTGCCTTCGTCCAGGCGCAGGAGGCCGTGGTCGACGAAGACGCAGGTAAGCTGGTCACCGATGGCGCGATGGATCAGCGCCGCGGCCACCGACGAATCGACGCCGCCAGACAGGCCCAGAATCACTTCCTCGTCGCCCACCTGCTCGCGGATCTTCGCCACGGCTTCGGCGATGTGGTCGCGCATGACCCAGTCGGCGCTGGCGCCGCAGATGCCCAGCACGAAACGCTCCAGCAGTTGGCGTCCCTTGACCGTATGGGTGACTTCGGGGTGGAACTGCACGGCGTAGTAGCCGCGCGCCTCGTCGGCCATGCCGGCGATCGGGCAGCTTGGCGTGGAGGCCATCAGCTTGAAGCCCGGCGGCAGCTCGCCAACCTTGTCGCCGTGGCTCATCCAGACCTTCAGCATGCCGTGGCCTTCCGGCGTAGCGAAGTCCTCGATGCCCTTCAGCAGCGGCGTGTGGCCGTGCGCGCGCACCTCGGCGTAGCCGAATTCGCGGTGATCGCTCCATTCGACCTTGCCGCCCAGTTGCACGGCCATGGTCTGCATGCCGTAGCAGATGCCCAGCACAGGCACGCCCAGGTCCCACACCGCCTGCGGCGCGCGCAGCTGGTGGTCTTCGTAGGTGCTGGCGTGGCTGCCCGACAGGATGATGCCCTTGGGGGCGAACTCGCGCACGAAGTCGTCGGAGACGTCGTTCGGGTGGATTTCGCAGTAGACGTGCGCCTCGCGCACGCGCCGGGCGATCAGCTGCGTGACCTGCGAGCCGAAATCAAGAATGAGGATTTTGTCGTGCATGATGGGCGGATGGCGTGTCTTCCGTGACGGGCTCGGTCGCGACCTCGGTGCCCGGGCCATAGCCGGGCGGCGGGGTGATGACCGGCTCGCGCCGGTTTTCGGGGGATGTGGTCTGGCCTGCCGCGGGGGCAGCGCCGGGTTCCTTGCGGGTTTCCTTCTGGGCGTCGTGCGCCTCGCGCTCGCGCAACTTCTGCTCGCGCTCGCGGTTGCGCACCTTCTTGGCCGCCGGAATCTGCACGATGGCGAAGAAGGCCAGCATCACCGCCAGCGTCGGCAGCCAGATTTTTCCGGCGCCTTGGAGCGGCAGTTCAAAAAAGATCATCCAGGCAACGATCAGGATCGCGCTGGCCAGGTTCACCTGACCCACGGTACGCGCCACCGCCACCGTCAGTTGGCCGTTGACCGTGGCCTGCCATAGCAACCAGGCCAGACCGATCAGCGCCACGCCCAGCAACTGGCCGAACAGCGCCGGCTGCGGCTGCGGCAACTGCAGCGCGGCATACAGCGTGGCGGACGGGGACAGCAACAGCAAGATGCCCAGCATGAGATCGAGCAAGGCATCGAAAAACAGGACGGCTCGCAGCAATACCTTCATTGGCGCTCCTTCTTGCAGCGCGGCCGCGCGAGCCCCGTCAACCTCGACGAAGCCTGCGCGGCCGTGGCGCCCTTGCGGGCGGGACATATCGGTCAGTCGATATGGTAGTTCGGCGCTTCCTTGGTGATCTGCACGTCGTGGACATGCGATTCCCGCATGCCGGCCGCCGTGATCTGCACGAACTGAGCGCTGTCGTGCCAGTCGGCGATCGACGGGCTGCCGCAATAGCCCATGGAGGAACGCACGCCGCCGGTGAGCTGGTGGATGATCGCCATGACCGAACCCTTGTAGGGCACGCGGCCTTCGATCCCTTCGGGCACCAGCTTGTCGACGTTGGCGGTGTTGTCTTCCTGGAAGTAGCGGTCCGCCGCGCCGTCCTTCATGGCGCCGACCGAACCCATGCCGCGGTAGCTCTTGAACGAGCGGCCCTGGAACAGGAACACTTCGCCCGGGGCTTCCTCGGTGCCGGAGAACATGCCGCCCATCATCACGGTGTGTGCGCCGGCGGCGAGCGCCTTGGCCACGTCGCCCGAGTAGCGGATGCCGCCGTCGGCGATCAGGGGGACATCAGTGCCCTTGAGCGCCTCGGCCACGTTGGAAACTGCAGTGATCTGCGGCACGCCAACACCCGCAACAATACGCGTGGTGCAGATGGAACCGGGGCCGATGCCGACCTTGACGCCGTCCGCGCCGTGCTCGACCAGCGCCAGCGCAGCTGCGCCGGTGGCGATGTTGCCGCCGACGACCTGCACTTGCGGGAAGTTCTGCTTGACCCAGCGCACGCGGTCCAGCACGCCCTGGCTGTGGCCGTGGGCGGTGTCGACCACGATCACGTCCACGCCGGCCTTGACCAGCAGTTCCACGCGCTCGTCATTGTCGGGACCCACGCCAACCGCCGCGCCAACGCGCAACTGGCCGTGGGCATCCTTGTTGGCCAGCGGGTTTTCCACGGCCTTCTGGATGTCCTTCACGGTGATCAGGCCGCGCAGCTCGAACGCCGCGTTCACCACCAGCACGCGCTCCAGGCGGTGGCGGTTCATCAGGCGCTTGGCGTCTTCCAGCGGCGCACCTTCGGGCACCGTGACCAGCTTTTCGCGCGGGGTCATCTTGGCGCGCACCGGGGCGTCCAGCTCTTCCTCGAAGCGCAGGTCGCGGTTGGTGATGATGCCGACCACCGTCTTGCCTTCCAGCACCGGGAAGCCGGAAATGCCATGGTGCTGCGACAGCGCGATCACATCCCGAATCTTCATGTCCGGAGAAATGGTGATTGGATCACGCAGCACGCCGGATTCGTAGCGCTTGACCCGTGCGACTTCGCGCGCCTGGTCAGCCGGCTTCAGGTTCTTGTGGACGATACCGATACCGCCGGCCTGCGCCATCGCGATCGCCAGGCGCGCTTCCGTCACGGTATCCATGGCTGCGGATACCAGCGGGATGTTCAGGTCGATCGAACGGGTCAGGCGGGTGCGGAGGGAAACATCCCGGGGAAGGACGGCCGAGTAGGCCGGGACGAGCAGCACGTCATCGAATGTGAGTGCTTTCTGGACAAGACGCATAGCAATTCCTCTAGGCGCAAAAGCGAATTATACAGGAATGGCGCCCGATTGCTTGCCGCAAATGTCGAGTCTGCTATGCTCCTCGTCTTTTCAGAACAAAGGCTGGAGACAATGGGGATTGGCGTACTCTGCGGCTTGCTGGCCGGCGCCTTCTGGGGTGTGGTGTTCATCGCCCCCAAGTTGCTACCCGCCTTCTCGCCCTGGGAACTGGCAATCGGGCGCTACCTGGCCTACGGCCTGGTCGCCTTCATCGCCGCCCTGCCCCTGATGCGCCGCATCGCCCGCAAGCTGACCCGTGCCGATTGCGTCGCCCTGCTGCGCCAGGCGTTCACGGGCAACCTGCTCTATTACGTGTTGCTCGCCTTCGGCGTGCAACTGGCCGGCGTCGGCCCCACGTCCCTCATCATCGGCATCCTGCCAATCTCGGTCACGATCATGGGACGCCGCGATCACGGCGCCGTGCCGCTGTCGCGCCTGGTCTGGCCCCTGCTGGTGGTGGCCGTCGGCATCGCCTGCATCAATATCGACCTGTTCGGCGGCGGCCAGAGCGCCCATGCGGTGGCGGCCGGCGCCGCGGCGCGTCCGGTCTGGCAGAAGGTGGCCGGCGTCTTTTGCGCCGCCGGCGCGCTGGTCTGCTGGACTCTCTACGCCGTCGACAACGCGCGCTACCTGCAGCGAAACCCGCAATACAGCGGCAACGAATGGTCCGCGCTGTACGGCCTGTCCACCGGAGCGGTGTCGGTCGTGCTGGCACTCATCGGCTGGCTCATGGCCGGCGATGCGCTCACGGCGCCGGGCAACGGGCGCGACTGGCAGTGGTTCTGGATGGTCAACGCCGGCGTGGCGCTCGGCGCGTCGCTGATCGGCAACAACCTGTGGAATATCGCCAGCCGCGTGCTGCCACTCACGCTGTCGGGCCAGATGATCGTCTTCGAGACGCTGTTCGCGCTGGCATACGGCTTTATGTTCGACCACCGCTGGCCGCGCCCGCTGGAGATTTCCGCCATTGTGTTGCTGATGGTCGGCGTGGCCTGGTCGGTTCGCTTGCACGCCACGGACAAGTCTGCGTAGACTAGCGGGCGATGCCGCGCGGGGGGTCACACGCCGCGCGTCGGGCTTCTTCTCAGACGCACCTGACACGTCTTCCTGCCGCCATGAAATCATCGACCGCGCTGTGCCTGCTTGCCGCCACCTGCCTCGCCCTGCCCGCGACGGTATTCGCTCAATGGCAATGGCGCGACGCCAGCGGCCGCTTGGTCTACAGCGACGTGCCGCCGCCCCCTTCCGTGCCCGCGGGCAGCATCATGCAGGCGCCCGGCCGCGTGGCCGGCAACTTCCATCCGGTGGAGGCCCCGATCCAGAAGGCCGATGGTACGCAGCCGGCGGCCAAGGCCATTGCGGCTTCTGCCTCGGCGGCCAAGCCCGCCCCCGCCCCCAGCGCGGAGGAAGCCTTCCAGAAGCGCCGCGCCGCGCAGCAGAAAGCCGAGGCCGAGCAGGCCACCAAGGAACGTGAAGCCCAGCAGCGCCTGGCGCGCTGCACGGAACTGCGCAACTACGCGACCGGCCTGCAGCAAGGCATGCGCGCGGCCGTGGCGGGCCCGGACGGATCGCTGCAGCACCTGGACGGCGAGCGCCGCCAGGCCGAAATCGCCAAGACCAACGCCAGCCTGCAGCAAGACTGCGGCGCCTGACCGGCGCCATCGCGGAACGACCCTACGTCCCGCTCCCGCGCCGCCATTTCTGGCCTTCGCGCGTGCCGCCTTCCCGGGTTTTCTGCACGCGCTTGCGGCGCGCCTGCTTGGGATCGGCAATCAAAGGCCGGTAGAGTTCGACGCGATCACCATCCCGCACCACGGTGTCGGGCGTCTTGAGCTTGCTGAAGATGCCCACGCGCATCGTCGACGGGTCCGCCTCCGGATGTGCCTGCACCAGCCCCGACGCAGCGATCGCCCCCGCGATCGTGGTTCCGGCCGGCACTTCGATGTCTTTCAGGAACACCGCGTCGGGCGTGGCGTAGCAGACCGAGACACGGACCGACAAGCGCACCGGCGCGCCGCCCTCAACGGTTGCCATAGACCACCTCGGCGCGCTTGACGAAGGCGTCCACAAAGGTATTGGCGATCATGCTGAATACCGGCCCGATCAGCTTTTCGAGCAGCACGCTGGAAAATTCGTAGTGCAGGTGGAATTCGATCTTGCAGGCGTCTTCGCGCAGCGGACTGAAACGCCACGATCCGTTGAAGACCTTGAATGGCCCGTCCGCGAACGTCATGTCGATGCGCGTGGGCCGCTCCTGCGTGTTGCGCGTGTGGAAGTACTGCTTGATGCCGTTGAAGTGGATGTGGATCTTGGCATCGAGCAGCGACTCCGTTTGCTCGAACACTTCCACCCCGCCGCACCACGGCAGGAACTTCGGATAGTCCTCCACGCGGGTGACCAGGTTGTACATCTGTTCGGCGGAGTAGCCGAGCAGCACGGATTTATGGACGTCTGCCATGAATGGGAGAATCGCGGCGCCGGACGATGCCTGCCGCTGGCCAGAACCGCCCGGATCGGACTACGATCGGAGCCTGGACTGGCGCGGCGCATCAGCCGATGCCGGGCTGGTTTGCTAGAATCCGAATTCTAGCCGACGCGCGCGGGCACGGCACCTCTTGCCGCACATGCCCGATAGCGCCCGCCGCCGCAACCTGCCACCGCATACTGCCAACGCCACACCGCATGACCATCGCAGACAACAAGAAAGCCTTCTTCGACTATTTCATCGAGGAGCGATATGAAGCCGGGATCGTGCTGGAAGGCTGGGAGGTCAAGGCGATCCGCGCCGGCCGCGCGCAGATCAAGGAAGGCTACGTGGTGGTGCGCGACGCCGAGATGTACCTGATCGGCGCGCACATCAGCCCGTTGCAGAGCGCCTCGACCCACATCAAGCCCGATCCGGTCCGCACGCGCAAGCTGCTGCTCAAGGCCGAAGAGATCTCGAAGCTGATTGGCAAGGTGGAACAGCGCGGCTACACGCTGGTGCCGCTGAACCTGCACTACACGCGCGGACGCGTGAAGTGCGAGATTGGCCTTGCCAAGGGCAAGAAGCTCTTCGACAAGCGAGAAACCGAGAAACAGCGCGACTGGCAACGCGAGAAGTCACGCATCCTGAAGGGCGACGTGAAGGAGTAAGCTACCCTCCTTCGCACCGCCCGTCGCCGGTCAGACGGCCTTTTCCTTCTGACCTTTGACGATCTGCAGGGCGGACGCAATCATCGAGCTCATCTCGCCCAGGTTGCCCGGCACGATCAGCGTGTTGCCCTGCTTGGCCAGGTTGCCGAACGCGCCCACGTATTCTTCCGCCACCTTCAGGTTGACCGCCTCCATGCCGCCGTCCGAGCGGATGGCCTGGCCGATCTTCGCGATCGCCTGCGCGTTGGCCTCGGCCACGGCCAGGATGGCGGCCGCCTCGCCCTGCGCCTTGTTGATGGCCGCCTGCCGCTCGCCCTCCGACTTCTGGATGGCCGCCTCGCGCGCGCCCGAAGCCAGGTTGATCTGCTCCTGGCGCTTGCCTTCGGATGCCGCGATCAGCGCGCGCTTCTCGCGCTCGGCGGTGATCTGCGCCTGCATCGCATGCAGGATTTCCTTGGGCGGCGTCAGGTCCTTGATCTCGTAGCGCAGCACCTTGACGCCCCAATTGGAAGCGGCCTCGTCTAGCGCGTTGACCACGCTGTGGTTGATGAACTCGCGCTCCTCGAACGTCTTGTCCAGCTCCAGCTTGCCGATCACCGAACGCAGCGTGGTCTGCGACAGCTGCGTGATCGCCACCACGAAGTTGCTCGACCCGTAGGACGCCTTCATCGGGTCCGTCACCTGGAAGTACAGCACGCCATCGACCTGCAGTTGCGTGTTGTCCTTGGTGATGCAGACCTGGCTGGGCACGTCGAGCGGGATTTCCTTCAGGATGTGCTTGTAGGCGACGCGGTCGATGAACGGCACGACGATCGACAGCCCCGGCGCCAGCGTGGCATGGTAGCGGCCCAGGCGCTCCAGCACCCACGCATGCTGCTGCGGCACGATCTTGATGCCCTTGGCGATCAGCACCACGGCAGCCACCAGAATGATCAACGGCAACAGGCCAAGCTGGAAATCGATCATGCAAAGCTCCTCTTACAGGATTCAAAAACGATATCGGGAAACCGCGCGGATCGGGAAATGCCGAGCGGATCGGCCCGGATTCAGCGCGGCGAGACGATCAGCGTGGTGCCGCGCACTTCGACAATACGGAAACGCCCCGGTTCGGGCGTGCCGCCCGGCGCCAACTCAACGCTCCAGTCGGCGCCACGGTACGGGACGCGCGCGCGGCCATAGGCGTCCCAGGCCGGCACCTCGAGTTCCTGGCCGATATCGAGATTGACGTCGGGATCCGCTGCCGCGTTGCCCCGGCGCACGCGCCCAAAGCGCGAACGGCGCAGCACGGCGATGCCGACCACCGCAACCGCGGCGGCAAGCAGCGTCTGCCCCGCCGGCGAAAGCCCGGCCAGTGCGCCCAGCCCGCCGGCAGCCAGTCCCAGCGCCACCATCAGCAGGTAAAAGGTGCCGCTCGCCAGCTCGGCAATCACCAGCAGCGTTGCCGCCGCAAACCAGACGTAGTACGCAGCCATCCGTTTCCCCCGATTCCCGTATCCCGTACGTACCCCGGCACCCGTCAGTCAACCCTGACAAGGCGCCGCAAAAAACAAAACCCCCGCAACGCGCCGGGCGCCTGCGGGGGCAGAGGAACACCTGACGCAGGGCCGGTGCCGCACGGCGCCCGTGGGCGCCGCGTTTGATAGGTTGCTATTGTGACGTGAAATGCATCAGGAAGCCAGCTTTTGCCAGGTTTCCACCACCGAGTCGGGGTTCAGCGAGATCGACTTGATGCCTTCCTTGGCAAGCCACGCGGCAAAGTCCGGATGGTCCGAAGGGCCCTGGCCGCAGATGCCGACGTACTTGTCCAGGCGCAGCGCCGTGGAGATCGCGCGCGACAGCATGAAGCGCACGGCCGGGTCGCGCTCGTCGAAGTCCTTGGCCAGCAACTCCATGCCGGAGTCGCGGTCCAGGCCCAGCGTGAGCTGCGTCAGGTCGTTCGAGCCAATCGAGAAGCCGTCGAAGTACTGCAGGAACTCCTCGGCCAGGATGGCGTTGGACGGCACTTCGCACATCATGATGATGCGCAGGCCGTTCTCGCCGCGCTTCAGACCGTGCTTGGCGAGCAGCCCGATAACCTTC
>JACXTT010000774.1_pt1 | contig 54666 bp, 45 predicted proteins | sample 9270951 | NCBI WGS metagenome assembly JACXTT01 (sample SAMN15532306, study PRJNA645909) | rock metagenome | isolation source: weathered quartz diorite | place: Puerto Rico | collected 2017-06-21
TGTTGGTGACAAACGGGTATCCGTATCAAGAGAACTGCACAAAAAATTCGAGGAGGTTTTCAGAAATCCTATTTCTGCAGTGGTCGAGTATTTTACGGAAAACGGGGGTAGGGGGGAGTTCGTCCTGGTAATCGAGGGGGCGCGGCGGGGCCGTGGGACCCGGAGTCTGTCAGAGGGAGAGACAGAATGTCCGACAAAAGTGGCACAGGATCACAGGGTCTGACAAAAAGACTCGAATTTTTTCCCTGAGACCGCAGCAGAGTCCAGAAATCCCTCTAAACGTTTCTGAAAAGGGGTGTGCGTTCTTGGCACATCTTTTGACTGTTTTGTCGCCGGCTGCCTGGAGCTCCGGTCTTCCGGACCGGAAGGAGGATTTGTTCGGGGCATGAAAATTCATTATATTTATTCCCTCTCGTGAGGGTTTTATCACATCGGATAATCCAATAACTACCAGTAAAATAACAACTTAGAGGAGAAATACCTATGAAGATCAAGCCGCTGGGCGATCGCATCGTCATCAAGCCCGCTCCCGCTGAGGAAAAGACCAAAGGGGGCATCATCCTCCCCGATACCGCAAAAGAGAAGCCGGTCGTGGGAGAAGTGGTGGCCGCCGGACCCGGACGCAAGGCCGAAGACGGAAAGCTTATCCCGATCGACGTGAAGGTCGGCGATAAAGTTCTCTACGGCAAGTATTCAGGCACAGAAGTCAACCTCGACGGTCAGGAATACCTGATCATGCGCGAGACCGACCTCTTCGCCGTCGTCTGAAAAATTTAATCATTCATTACACCAAGAGGAGATAAACTATGGGTGCAAAAATCATCACATTCGATTCCGACGCCAGGTCTGCACTGAAGCGCGGGGTCGATAAACTGGCCGATGCCGTGAAGGCTACGCTCGGCCCCAAGGGGCGCAACGTCGTCATCGATAAGAAATTCGGCGCTCCGACCGTCACAAAGGACGGCGTCACAGTCGCAAAGGAAATCGAGCTCGAGGATCCCATCGAGAATATGGGTGCCCAGATGGTCCGCGAGGTCGCCAGCAAGACTTCCGATGTCGCCGGCGACGGAACGACCACCGCCACGGTTCTCGCGCAGGCGATCGTCCGCGAAGGCATGAAGAATGTCACCGCAGGCGCCAACCCGATGGATCTGAAGCGCGGCGTTGATCTCGCCGTGACGAGGATCGTCGATGAGCTCAAGAAAATCACCAAGACCGTCGGCGACGATAAGGAGAAAATCGCCCAGGTTGGATCCATCTCCGCCAATAACGACCGGACCATCGGCGAACTTATCGCCAATGCGATGGAAAAGGTCGGCAAGGACGGCGTCATTACCGTCGAAGAGGCTAAGGGAACCGAGACGACCGTGGATTGGGTCGAAGGCATGCAGTTCGACCGCGGTTACCTCTCTCCCTATTTCGTGACGGATGCCGATACGATGGAAGCCGCTCTCGAGGATCCCTATATCCTGATCCATGACAAGAAGATCAGCGTCATGAAGGATCTCCTCCCGGTCCTGGAAAAGATCGCCCAGGCAGGGCGGTCCATTCTTGTGATCGCAGAGGATCTCGAAGGCGAAGCCCTCGCAACGCTCGTCGTCAATAAGCTCCGCGGAACGCTCCGCGTCGCAGCGGTGAAGGCCCCCGGATTCGGAGACCGCCGCAAGGCGATGCTCGAGGATATCGCGGTTCTCACCGGCGGTACCGTGATCTCCGATGAAAAGGGCTTTAAACTCGAGAATACGCAGCTCTCCTATCTCGGCACCGCAAAGCGGGTGACGATCGACAAGGATAACACGACTATCGTCGAAGGCGCCGGCAAGAAGGATGATATCAAGAAGCGCATCAATGAGATCAAGGCGCAGGTCGACAAGACGACGTCCGATTACGATAAGGAGAAGTTGCAGGAACGTCTCGCAAAACTCTCCGGCGGAGTCGCCGTCCTTAAAGTCGGCGCTGCAACGGAAGTCGCCATGAAGGAGAAGAAGGCGCGCGTTGAAGACGCCCTCCATGCGACACGGGCTGCCGTCGAGGAAGGTATCGTCCCCGGTGGCGGCGTGGCCTACCTCCGGGTTCAGAGCAAGCTCGAGGGCCTGAAGGCGGAAAACGATGATCAGAAGATCGGGATCGAGATCGTGCGAAAAGCGGTCGAAGAGCCCCTCCGTATGATCGTCGCCAACGCCGGCCTCGAAGGCTCGGTCGTCCTGAATAAGGTGAAGGAAGGCAAGGATGACTTCGGATTCAATGCCCAGACCGAGAAGTACGAAAACCTTATCTCCACCGGTGTGATTGACCCGACCAAGGTGACCCGAATCGCCCTGGAAAACGCGGCCAGCGTCGCCGGATTGCTCCTGACGACCGAAGCAACGATCGTCGAGAAGCCGGAGAAAGAGAAGGCAATGCCCCCGATGCCTCACGGCGGCGGCGGCATGGGTGATATGTACTAAGCCCAGTTTGTCCAGACCCGGCAGCCTCAAAACCTGCCGGGTTTTTTTTTGCCTGACACCTGAGTGTCAGGCAATACTTTGCGGCAGTCATCGATTCACCTGAGGAGGGAAATCAGCCTGGGATCTGACGAGAAAATTCGGAACCCCATGAAAATCGTCTCGCTCAACGTCGGCCTCCCGCGCGAAGTCCGCTGGATGGGGAAAATAATAGAGACGGCGATTTTCAAAGAGCCGGTGAATCGTCGTCTCTCTGTCTTGCGCATGAATATCGAGGGGGACAAACGGGCCGATCCCTCAGTCCATGGAGGCATTGACAAGGCCCTCTACGGCTACGCCGCGGAACATTATCTCTCCTGGAAGTCTGAACTTGAAAAGGATTTGCCCTGGGGATCTTTCGGCGAAAATTTCTCGGTCGAAGGAGGGCTCTTCGAGGACAAAATCTTTGTCGGAGACCGGTTCCGGGCCGGAAGCGCTGAGATAGTTGCCGTTCAGCCCCGGTTGCCATGCTTCAAGCTTGGAATCCGCTTCCGGGACCAGAGGTTCGTGAGGAGATTTGCCAAGTCGGGACGGTTCGGCGTCTATTTCAGGGTGCTGAAGGAGGGTGAGGTCGCTCCCGGAGATTTTTTGAACTATCTGGGCGGGATTCCCCGGTCCCTGTCGATCGGCGATGTCGGCCGGATGCTGACTTCCGGGAACCATGATCCAAAACTTCTCGAACGGGCGGCGGTTATGGAATTCCTGCCTCAGAGGCTTCGGGCTTACTTCACGTCGCTCCTGGATGAGGGAATGTAACCGGTGCGTTTAGGGGATCGCTCGTTGCCCTGAGAGGTCCCAGAGTGACGCTTCAGGGTTTTGCATCTCCCACCATGCCTCCGTATATTGTACGAGAACCCACCCCCTATTAGAGAAAAGACTATGTCTACCACATCGGCGAATGGCTCGCTTGCAAAGATCACCTCTATTCAATCTGCGCTGCGGGAGCAGAAAATCGACGGGTGGCTCTTTTATGATTTCTGGAAGAGAAACGAGTTTGCCCAAAGAATCCTGGAGTATCCCAGGCATATCCTGAATACCCGCAGATTTTTCTACCTCATCCCGGCCCAGGGCGAACCCCGCAAGCTTGTCCACAGCATTGAACGATGGAACCTCGACCACCTGCCGGGCGAGAAAACAATCTTTCTAAGCTGGCAGTCTCTCGAAGAGGGGTTGCGCAAAATTCTTGACGGCATGAAGACTGTCGCCATGGAGTATTCACCAGGAAACGCCATACCCTATGTGTCGAAAGTGGACGCCGGGACCGTAGAAACGGTACGGAAGGCCGGCGTCGACGTGGTCTCCTCAATGAATCTCACTCAGTACTTTGAATCCCGATGGTCCGAGGAGGCGTATCATGATAATCTGACGACGGCGAAGGCCATGAGGGGTATCGTGGATAAGACTTTCGGATTCATGAGAGACCGGATTGCCGGCAAGCAGCGCGTGACGGAATTTGACGTGCAACAGTTTATGCTTAAGCTCTTCGGGGAAAACGATCTGATGTCGAACGAAGCTCCGAATTGTTCCGTGAATACGAACAGCGGTAATCCGCATTATGAGCCTACGCAGGAAGTACACAGCGATCTCAAAAAAGGAGATTTCGTGCTGATCGACCTCTGGGCCAAGAAGAATAAGCCCGGGTCGACCTATAACGATATTACGTGGGTGGGCTGTCTCGATACGTCGGTTCCGGAAAAAATTGCGAAAGTGTTTGCAGTTGTGAAGGAGGCGCGTGACGCGGCTGTCTCTCTGCTCGAGAAATCGTTCGCCCAGAACAAGCCGATCCGGGGCTGCGATGTCGATGATGCCGCCCGCCAGGTGATCACCCGGCAAGGATTCGGCGAGTATTTCATTCACCGGACAGGCCACTCGATCACCGAGGATCTTCATGGGAGCGGGGCCAATATGGATAACCTCGAGACCCGGGATGAACGGACGATTATCCCCGAGACGTCGTTTTCAATAGAGCCGGGTATCTATTTTATGGGGGATTTCGGCGTCCGTAGCGAAATCAATGCCTATATCTCCAAAGACCGTAAGGTCATTATCCCCGGCGAACCGAGGCAACAGGAGGTTATACGAATTCTGTCCCCTTGACTCTAAGGGGAACCTTTCATATATTGGAAACGTTAAAAGTGTTGTTAGTTTCCCAACACTTTTTTTTGCCCCTTGCGGAAACTCTTAATACTAATATAGTTTCCCTATCATGGAAGAAGTTAAAGAACGGATAGTCACCCACGCGCGGGAGAAGTTTCTCTCGGACGGGTTCTCGAAGGTGACCATGGATGAGCTTTCCCAGAACCTCGGGATCAGCAAGAAGACGATGTACCAGTACTTCGAAAGCAAGGATGAGCTGCTGAATGCGGTGATGGAATTGCAAATGAGGGAGGTGGGAGGAAGGGTGAACTCGATACTTTCGTCATCGGAGGATTTTATCAGTAAGCTTGTCAACCTCTGGACCACCATAGGGCGGATGGTCTGCAGGATCAGCAAGCAGTTTCAGGATGATATGCGCCGATACCGCCCCGACCTCTGGAAGAGAGTGGATACGATGCGCCGCGAGATTTTCCAGAAACACTTCGGGAAAATGATCGATGACGGAATCCGCCACGGGCTCGTCCGCAACGACGTGAATAAGGATGTCATTGTGCTCATGTACATCAGCTCGCTGCAGGGCGTCGTTAACCCGACCGTGGTCTCCGAGAATTCATTTTCGACCGAAGAGGCCTTCAAGACTATCATGCGGGTCTACCTGGACGGCATCCTGACGGAGGAAGCCCGCGAACAGTTCCGCTCGCGTATTTTCAATGAGCCGCGGAGCTGAGATTTACACCCCGGCCGGCGCTATAGTTTTTGCTGAATAAATCGAGAGGTGAAAATGAAATTTTTTGTCCTGATCGCCTGCGTCCTCATTGGCTGCTCCGGAAAGGATGACCCGGCAATCTCTGCCTCGGGAGTCATAGAAGGGACAGACGTCAATGTCGCGGCCGAGATCACCGGCAAAGTTAAAGAGATCCGCATCGAGGAGGGGTCCAGGGTTCGTCTCGGCGATACTCTCGTCGTCGTCGACGATCAGGAGTATCAGATTCAGCTTCGCCAGGCAATCGCCAATCAGCACTCGTTTGAGGCTTCCTACAGGCTCGCCGTCGAAGGCTCGCGTAAGGAGGATATCCTCCAGGCCGCCGCAGCCTTTAAGATCGCGGAAGCAGACTACAACAGGATGAAGGATCTGCTCGCCTCGCAAACGATCACGCAGAAACAGTACGATGATTCTTATGCGAAATATGTCGCCGCGCAGCAAACGTTCGAAAAACTTCGGCGCGGCTCCCGGCCGGAGGAGATCAATGCGGCGCGGGAGAAGAGCGACTTCGCCGCCGCCCAAACCGATCTGCTCCGCAAGAAAATACGGGATTGCCGGATCCTCGCCCCCTCGAACGGCACAGTCACCCTCAAGGCCGTCGAGATAGGGGAGTTCGTGACCCCAGGAATGAATGTCCTCCGCCTCACCTACCTGGACCGAGTGAAGCTCATGATCTACGTCGCCGAGAGCGAATTGCCACGGGTGAAGCTTGGGGAAACAGCGCAGGTGGTTGTCGACGGGCATGATAAGAAATTCCCGGGCACGGTTGTTTTTATCTCTCCGAGCGCCGAGTTTACGCCGAAAAACGTCCAAACCAAAGAGGAAAGGACGAAGCTTGTTTTCGGCGTGAAGATCGAGCTCGATAATCCGGACGGAGCGCTGAAGCCGGGACTCCCCGCCGATGCGACCATCTCCGCCAAAGGAGGAGGCTGAACGTGGATCTCGCGATCCAGTCGTCGGATCTTTCACGCAAGTTCGGCCCCATCACCGCCGTCGATAATCTGCACTTGACGGTGGGCTATGGCGAAATGTTCGGCCTTGTCGGTCCCGACGGATCGGGGAAGACCACCACGATCCGAATGCTCTGCGGCATCCTCGCGCCGACTTCCGGTTCAGCACAGGTCCTGGGGCATGATGTGATCCGGGAATCAGACGCCATCAACAGGGAAATCGGTTACCTCTCCCAAAAATTCTCGCTCTACGGCGACCTGAGCGTCGATGAGAATATTGAATTTTTTGCGGAAATCAACTCCGTGGACAACTACCGCCCCCGCCTGGAGGAACTGCTGGAGTTTACACGGCTGACCCCCTTCCGGGACCGCCTCGCCGATAAGCTCTCGGGCGGGATGAAGCAAAAGCTCGCGCTCGCCTGCACGCTCGTCAATACGCCGCGGCTCATATTTCTCGACGAGCCGACGACAGGGGTCGATCCCGTCTCACGGCGGGATTTCTGGAGTATTCTTCAAAGCCTTCTCAAAAGCGGCATTACGATCGTGATGAGCACCCCCTACCTCGATGAGGCCGAACGCTGCTCTCGGATCGCCCTCATGGATAAGGGACGGATCATGGTCTCAGATACGCCTCAGAAGGTTAAGAGCCTGATGAAAGGAGAAATACTCGAAATAGTCTGCGATCAGGTGCGCGCGGGGTTTAAGATTCTGCGTGATCTTCCCTTCGTGAACGACGTCCAGGGCTTTGGCGACCGTCTGAATGTGATGGTGCAACCGTCCGACGCCCATCGCGTTGAGTCTGCCCTCGTCTCTGCCGGCATTCATATTACAAACAGCCGCACCATCTCTCCCTCCCTGGAAAATGTGTTCATCCACATTTTGAAACGGCCGGTCGAGGTTTTATGAAAGTGTCGATTCTACTCGTTTTTATCCTTAGCTCGGTGTCTGCACAGGTTCCCAAGCGATTGACGCTCGCCGATGCACTCGCCGCCGGGGAACAGAATAGCAAATTATTGAAAATATCCTCCGCCCGATACGATGCCGCCTCCGCCCGCTCGGCTGAGGCGAACTCTTACCTTCTCCCGTCGCTCAGGTTCGAGGGAAGCTACCACCGCCTGAGCGACGTCGATCCGTTTCAGATTCAACCCCCCGGGTTCCCGAGGCCGTTCGTCATCTCCCCGACGGTGCTCGACAATTATAATCTCAGGGCCACCGTCCAACAGCCGCTTTTTACTGGCCTCCGACTTTCAAGCAATGCCCGCGCCGCCGCCACCCTCGCCGAGGCAGCTGCGGAGGATTCCCGGAATGATGAGTCCGACCTCGTTTTGAGCGTCACGGCTGCGTACTGGACTCTCTTCCAGGCCAGGGAGACGATGACGTTTGTCGACGAAAACGTCGCGCGCCTGGAAGCCTACCGGAAGGATACGGAGAATCTTCTCAAAGCCGGCATGGCAACACGCAACGATCTCCTGAAAATCCAGGTCCAGCTTTCCGGAGTCGAGCTCTCCAGGATCGACGCCGCAAATGATGTCCAGGTCTCACAGATGAATCTCAATAACAGCATCGGATTTCCGCTGGATACGGAATTGGAGCTCGCCTCGGCGCCCGATTCCTCGGTCTCGAAGGGATCGGCCCCAGTTCCCGGCGCCACCGAATCACGTCCGGACCTGCGGGCAGGGCAGCTGCGGATAGACGCGGCCAGATCGTCTCTCGAGGCGGCCAAGGGGAATTATTGGCCGCAGGTTTTTCTCGCCGGCAGCTATTTGTACAACCGCCCGAACGTCCGGTATCAGCCGACGGTCGATGAGTTCAAGAGCAGCTGGGATGTGGCCCTTACGCTCCAGCTCGATATCTGGAACTGGGGCGCAACCCGCTCGCAGGCGGACCAGGCAGGCGCCCTCCTCCGGCAGAACGAAAACCTTTACTCACAGATGAAGGACAATGCCGATCTCGAAGTGCGCCGCTATGTGCTCGCCACCCGCCGCGCGGAGGAGAAAATCTCGGTCGCCCGGCTCGGAGTCGAGCAGGCGGACGAGAATATGCGCTCTACGGCCGACAAATATAAGAGCGGGCTGGCGACATCATCCGAGCTTCTCGATGCCTCCGTGGCTCTCCGGCAGGCGAAGACGAATTTCACAGCCGCCCTCGTCGAACATGAGCTCGCACGGGCCCGCCTGTCAAAAGCAACCGGGTCGCTCCGCCCATGAACAACTATTCAATAGAGGCTTCCCATCTGACGAAGAAATTTGGCGCATTCACCGCCGTCGATGATGTGAATTTTGCCGTCAAACAGGGGGAGATCTTTGGGTTCCTCGGAGCCAACGGCGCAGGGAAGTCGACGACGATCCGCATGCTCTGCGGGCTGCTGGAGCCGACCTCAGGCACGGCGATTGTCGGCGGATTCGACGTGAATACTCAGACCGAAAGCGTGAAGCTGACTATCGGCTATATGTCACAAAGATTCTCGCTGTATGACGACCTGACCGTGGAACAGAATATAAGATTCTACGGAGGCGTCTATGGGCTCAGGAATTCCCGGCTCGCCGATCGCATGGAATGGGTCCTCAGAATGGCCGATCTCAAGGGAAGGGAAGCGAGTCTTACAAGAACTCTCTCGGGAGGCTGGAAACAACGGCTTGCCCTCGGCTGCGCCATGCTCCACGAGCCGAAGATTGTGTTCCTCGACGAACCCACGGGCGGAGTCGACCCGATCTCACGGCGCAATTTCTGGGAACTGATCAACGAGCTTTCCTCCGACGGGGTCACAGTGCTTGTGACGACCCATTTCCTCGACGAAGCGGAGTATTGCAACGACATCATTCTGATTAACGCCGGGAAACTTATCGCGGCCGGGAGCCCGACGGAGCTGAAAACCCGCAATATCACGAATCCCATTCTCGAAGTGTCCCTCGACCAGTCAGAAACCGTCGAAGCGCTCGAGATCATCCGCTCGAAACCCTGGGCCCTTGAGACGTCGGTTTTTGGAACTGCCCTTCACGTTATGGTGAGCGACGAACGGGAAGGGGAGGAGCTGATCAGACGCTCTCTCGCCGAGCGGCAAATCCCCGCTCACCGCGTCGAACGGATCGTCCCTTCGCTTGAGGACGTTTTTCTCTATCTCCTGGAAAAAGATAAAGCGGCTTCCGAGGTGCAAGCATAGGCAATGCTGAAAGCTCTTAAACCAATCGTCATCAAAGAATTCAGACAGATCCGGCGGGACCCGACGTCTCTCGGGATGCTGCTCGTCCTCCCCGCGGCGCTGATCATTCTCGTGGGATATGCCCTTAATTTTGATGTGAAACATGTCCCTCTTGTGATTTTCGACCAGGACAAGTCCGCTGAGAGCCGCGCGCTGCTCGACAAATTCAAGAATTCGGAATTTTTCGATTACCGGATGGATGTCGATTCGTATTCAGACATAGAGGAGGGATTCCTCGAAGGGGGGGCGAGGATTGCTGTGGTTATTCCCCGCGGGTTCGGCAGGGATCTGCTTGCCGGTACCGACGCGCGGGTTCAGATTCTCGTCGACGGGGCGGATGCCAATTCTGCTGGGCAGGCTGTCGGGAACGCCTCCCGGCTGACGACCGATTATTCGAACCGGCGCATCATTGCCTCCGCCCTCCGGATGGGCCGGGAAGGTTATGTTCCCATCGATCTTCAGCCCAGGATCTGGTATAACCCCGATCTCGTATCGTCGCTTTTTCTGGTCCCCGGCCTGATCGGATTTATTCTCGTGCTTACGGCCGTCGTCTCGACATCGATGACGGTCGTGCGCGAAAAAGAGCGTGGGACCATGGAACAAATAATGATCTCCCCAATGAGGCCCGTCCAGCTGATTATCGGAAAGACGATCCCCTACATGGTGATAAGCCTGCTTGCCGCTTCGTCGATCCTCATTCTCGGTTATTTTCTGTTCCATATCCAGGTTAAGGGATGCCTGCTCCTGCTCTACGCGGCAATTTTTACGATAATCCTCGGGGCGCTGGGTCAGGGGCTGCTCATCTCCACGATAACCGATTCTCAGCAGGTGGCCTTCATGCTGTCTGTTTTTACGTCGCTGCTTCCCTCATTTCTCCTCTCGGGATTCGTGTTCCCCATTTCTGATATGCCGGTCGTGCTCCAGATTTTATCGAATATCGCCATTAACAAGTTCTTCCTCGTGGTGGTCCGGGCCGTCATGCTGAAGGGGACGGGATTTGAGGCTGTCTGGCCTCAGTTCATCTATATGGGGCTCTTCGTCGCTTTTACCATCGGACTAAGCGCGAAACGAATGCGAAAGAGGTCACTCTGAGTTTTATGCGAAACGGGCTTTCCATAATCGGCGAGATCATCAGGAAGGAGTTCTACCAGGTCCGTCAGGACAAGCGAATGCTGTCCGTCTCCATCGTGGCGCCGATCATGCAGGTGCTGCTCCTCGGCTACGCCGCGACGACCGACATCAAAAACAGCAACCTCGTGGTCTGCGATCTTGACTATACCGAGGAGAGCCGGTCGTTTCTGAAGGATTTCACGAACTCCGGCTATTTCATAGAAAAATATGCGGTGAGCTCGCCCGATGAAGCGGACTACTATATCACCCACGCCAAAGCGTCGATCGCCCTCGAGATTCCGTCAGGTTTCGGGAGAAAAATCCTCGGACATGAATCCGCAAGGGTGCAGGTGATCCTCGACGGCGCCGACGCGAATACGGCAAGCGTCCTTCTTTCGTACGCGAACCAGATCGTCGCCTCGTACTCCCAGGAAATTCTTATCGAATCCCCTGTTCAATATCGGGGAGGCAGGGTCGGCCGCGTGCTCCCGGAACCGCGCGTCTGGTTCAATCCCGACCTGAAGAGCTCGAATTATATGGTGCCCGGCGTGGTCGCCCTCGTGCTGATGATTATCACCATGACCCTGACCTCCCTCGGCATCGTCAAGGAGAAGGAGATCGGGACCCTCGAGCAGTTGATGGTCACCCCGATCAAACCCTATCAGCTGATCCTGGGGAAGCTCATTCCCTTTACGATCATTGGGTTTGCCGACGTCATCATCGTCCTCGCGATAGCCCATTTCTGGTTCGAGGTCCCTCTCGTCGGCAGCCTTTTCCTGCTCTTCGGGCTGTGCGGACTCTTTATCCTGACGACCCTCGGCCTCGGGCTCTTCGTCTCCACGCTGGCGAAGTCCCAACAGCAGGCAATGCTCATTGCACAGTTTTTCTTTTTTATGCCGTTCACGTTCCTCTCGGGGTTCACGTTCCCCATTGCCAATATGCCGCGCGTTATCCAGTACTTCACTTATCTCATACCCCTCCGCTATTTTCTCGAAATTGTCCGCGGAGTTTTTCTGAAAGGGGCCACAATTGTCGAACTCTGGCCCCAGGCGCTCGCGCTTTTCGTCATCGGCGTGTCAATTCTGACGATGAGCGTTCTGAGGTTCAGAAAGAGACTCGAATGAAAACTGCTGGCAGCTTTTTGACCCCCAATAACAAAACAGCCGGTCCGCATGCGGACCGGCTGCCGACTTCAGAACGCTTTTCTGTTCACTTCAGCAGGATCATCTTCCTCGAGCTCGTGAAGACCTGCTTCGGGCTGTCTTCGTCCGGAACCGGTTCGGCAACGAGGCTGTAATAATAGACGCCCGAGGCAAGTTTACTCCCCGACACCTCATACTGGTAGGTACCGTCCTCCAGCGGCTCCCTGTCGACGACCGTCTGCACCTCCTGGCCCAGCGTGTTGAATACTTTCAGCGTGACGACGCTCTGAACGGGGAGGAAAAACTCGATGACGGTTGCCGGATTGAATGGGTTCGGGTAGTTTTGCGACAACGAGTATACCTCGGGGAGCGGCTGCGGAAGGGGCCGCCGGGAGGCGAAGGGGCGGTTTCTCCCCGATGAGTCCAGCCTCATGTACGGCACTGCGCTCAGCAACCGCACCGGGCTGAGAACCAGTCCGCCGGCGAAGCTGATGGTATCCATCCGGCCGGAAAAGCCCGAGTCAATCATCCGGATTTTTTGCAAGATTTCCCAGGGAGTGATCCATCGGAACGGCCCCGCCGTGTCGCACCGCGCCGTCCGCAGCGATTCTATCGCCGATGACATGTAAACATCGAGCATCCCGGCTATCTCCCGCACCGATCTGCCGTTGAACGGGTGGAGCGAGTCGATCCCCGTTCCCTCGTCGAAGATGAGGTTCCCGAAGCCGTCAGGCGTGATGCCGGCGTCGCTTGCGACGATGTTCGTCTGTAACGCAATCGCCTCAGCAAAGAGTTTGTTGTTCCCCTTCGTGGGCGAGAGGGATTTTTGCTGCGTCGTGATCGAGCGCCCGTTGCTAAAGACCGCAAGGCATCGGGGATCTCCCAGATGCATCCTCTCATGACTGTCGATGAGGGATTTTTGGACGTCCTGATATCTCCCGTGGACGACGGAGTGCGCACCCCCGGTCCCGACCTTCAATCCCTGCCCCGTCAGACTAAGGAGGTTTATGGTGTTCGGCATCGGGTATCTATACACCATGGTTGGGAAATTCGGCGAAAATCTCACCGGCCCGGCCACGTCTCCCGGGAATTTCCACCTGTATTTTGCAGTCTGTACCTTAGGCGCTCTGCCGAATCCCCAGACACGAACCGTGTCGCCGGTGTCCACAGGAGTTGTGAATGTGAGCTCAAATGTCTTCATGTGAGCATCGACAATGAATTCCGTTCCCGGCCTGTCGAATCCCAGCGAGTCAGTGAGCCCAACTCCAAGGGTGATTCTGAGCTTCGCCGCGGCTGTGCTCTCGGAATTGACGATCTCCGCCAGGAATTCTATTTTATCGGGCTTCGGCTGCACGGGCTTGTGCTTTCCCTTCCTGTCAACCCCGAGGGCAAGGCTCTCAGGCAAGAAAGTCCTGAAGGAAAGGCTGAATGTGCTGTCGCGATGGTTGCCGAAATCTACTCCGGTGCGGTTTTCCTCCGCTCCGAGGGCCATATGGTAGGGCTTGAGATTTGCCGGCTGCGTCTGCCTCCAGTTGCCCCTGAAAAGTTCGCTCACGGTGTAATTCCCCGGCCAAAGTCCACCGAACGAGTACATGCCGTTCAGGTCCGTTGTCGTTGTCCCGTATGCCGAAGATCCGAAGTAGGTCGTGCCGGAGAAGTCGATCCTCCATCCCGAAAGGCCCCCCTCGGACGTGTCCTTCAACCCGTTTCCATTTGAGTCCTCGTATAGAATTCCCCCGAGGGAGCCGGGGACGATCGCGTAGTTGCCGAAGTCCAGGCTATCCACCAGCACCGCCGAGTCCAATGACAGGTCGTATCCCGACGCCGGCACGGACTTCCACCACCCGGCCTGCTGATCCTCGCTGATGTGATATCCCCCCGGAGGAACGCCAGTAAAATCATAGAACCCGGAGCTGTCCGTCTTGACCTTCCGATTGATGGTCCCTGACAGCCGGATGGTGAAGCCCGGGAGTCCCGGTTCATGCGGGTCCTTGATGCCGTCGCGGTTGAGGTCGTTGAATTTCATCCCGATGAGCTCGCTCACTCCGCCATCGAGGTAGTTCGCAAAATGATTGTTGACCGACGTGGTGTTGAGATCGGGGATGTCGATCTTATAAACTTCATCCGGCGGGTAAGACTGCGTCCACCCCGCCTTTCCCTCCTCACGGACGACGTATCGTCCCGGCTGGAAAACGTAGAGAGAATATTGCCCGAGAGAATCGGTGTAATCGAAGTCGATAGCGTTCCCATCGGTGTCGGCAAGGACGATTTTCCATTCGGGGAGCGCTGTGTCGCCCCCGTCCACCGAACCGCTGTGGTTGAGATCATTGTATTTGGTGCCGTTAATGAAACTCGCGTGGGTCCAGTTCCCGAAATGAATGCTGTCGACGACCGTGTCGGCCGTCGCTAGATTGACAGCCCACGATCCTGACAGCGGATACGTCTGACTCCATCCCGGCCTCGCTCCCTCCGTCAGCGTGTAGGAGCCGAGGGGGAGCGTGAGCCTGTATCTTCCTCTCTCGTTTGTGGTCGCGGTGACGGTGATCGGACCGCTCGCCGTGATCGGCCAGTACTTTATTCCCCTCTCCCCGGGATCTTTTGAGCCGTTATTGTTAACATCGAAGAATTTTTTGCCGGTGATCGTGCCGCCCTGATCGAACAGGGTGACGTCGTCGACGAACCACCCGGGAAAGTCATTGAACCGGTCATCCCCCGTGTCGAAATAAAAGCGGATTTTTATGATCTGCCCCGCATATGCCGAAAGGTTGAGCGACGTGACTTTCCACCCATGGCTGTCGCCGGACGGCGCCGCCCCGTAGCCTCCGCGCAGGTGCGTCCATGTGACCCCGGCGTCCGTGCTGACGTCTACCATGCAGTCGTCCCAGCCATTCTCGGTGACATAGTTTTCAGCAAAAAGCAGCGTCACCGGCCCGACGGCCGCGGCCAGGTTGATCGGCTCCGAAACGACGGCCGTGTTGATTTTCCGCCCGGTATTGTAATTCGACTGGAGCTCGACGCCGGGCCACCGGCTGTGCGTCGGGGAGCTCGCATTTAACGTGGTGGCGTGCCAGATGTCATCTGTGGAGCCCCCGTACAGCTCCGTCGTCCATGTGTGCGCGCCCGACTCGAAATCGTCGTAAAAGTATATTGTCGACGACGTGTGAACTGCCTTGTTGATCCTGATCCCGACCTGCGCCGGCATTTCTCTTGAGAATTGTGCTGACTTGGCCATCCCCGCAGCAGAATTCCGGGCGCGATATTCGCGAAGCTGCCGCGCAGCCTCCATGTACCTCCGGATCTCGGATTGCCTCTGCGGCCGGGCGGAGTGAGCCAGGTGTGGAACTGTAAGGATGACCGCCGCTATGGCGGCAATGCGAAGATGACGAGTAATCAACGTGCTCATGGAGACCCCCTTGACGTTGTTTAACCCTCGTAGTGATTATGGTGGGAAAGAGCAGAAATCCACTGGCATTAAGTCAAAATCCCTCCATAAAGTCAAGCCCCGGAGGGTGAAATGATGAAGATTGAAAAACTTTAATGGCGACCTCCGCTCGCCTCGGTGGTCTGGGGCGATGTTTTTCCCGGAGATTCTCCGTGGATGACGAGCTCCTTCATGATGTTTTGGGCGTTGGAGAATTTGTCAAGAAGGAACAGGACGTACCTGGATTCAACGTTTATGGAGCGGTTGAGGGGTTCCTGGTAGATGTAATCTCCGACCACCGCTTCCCAGTTTCCGTCAAAAGCGACGCCGATAAGCTCTCCCTTCCCGTTGATCACCGGGCTCCCCGAATTTCCGCCGGTTATGTCGAGATCCGCAATGAATGCGACCGGCACATCGTGTAACCGGGGATCCGCATAGGGGCCGTAATCCTTTTTCACAGAAAGATCGTGGAGTCTTTGCGGCACGATGAAGGGGTCTTCCCCCGTTTCCTTTTCGATGACGCCCCCCAGCGAGGTCTCGTAATCGTAATGGACTCCATCCCTCGGATCGAATGACTTGACTTCGCCATAGGTGATGCGGAGGGTCCTGTTCGCATCCGGATAGAGAGCCGATCCTTTCCATGCCATCATAGCCTGAAGAAGCTTTGAACGGAGGAGTCCGATTTTTGCATTGAAAGCCGCCACCCGGCTTTGCAAAGGGGCGTTGTCCTCCTCCAGTTTCTGGGCGAATTTCACGAATTCATCGTCCAGGATTTCGCCGGGCTCCTTCCCCAGCATTTCATTACACCCCGCAGGGGTGGTGAGTTTCGATTCCTTGTAAATTCTTTCCAGGAATTTATCCGATTTTTCCTTCATTTCTTCGGCGCGGTCGCCGAGGATGCCCCGTAAAGACTCGATCCGCTCGCCTTCCGGAAGATCCCTGCTCTTCAGGAGAACGGCTTGCAGTTCTGCTTTGTCTTCAGCCAGGTCCAGATCTTTGAAAGCGTTTTCCAGAAACTGCTTCAGGTCGGCGCTGCCTCCCCGCGGGCTCATCTTGCCTGTGGAATCCTTCTCAAAGCTTTGCGCATATGTCCGGAATCGCCGTGAAATTCTCAGAATGTCCGAACTTGCTCCGATCTGGTTCAGGACGATCTGTTTCCTGTTAAAGGTTTTCAGGGTGTCGTACGCCCTGGCGATCTCCGGGAGGACGGTCCCGTATTTTTGGCCGAGGTCCGGTTTTGAATGGATGAACTCATCAAGCCGGCGCTCCTCATCCCGCCTCTTGTCCAGGATGCCCGAGCGCGTCATGCCCTCCAGAACTCCTTCGTATTTCTTGTACGTGTTGGCAAGTTGCCTCCAGGCAGTCGCGTATTTGATTTCAACGGCGCGGTCTTTCTTCCCGGCCGCCTCCATGACGTCCATCCTGGTTCTGTAAATATTGATGGTGAGCGGGAGCGTCTCCTCCTTGGAGAGCTTGATTTCGGGAGATGTCGCGTAGCGGAACGTTCTCCCCGGATAACCCATGATCATCGCAAAGGAATGCTCGTCAAGCGGTTTTGAGGAGATGGGGAGAAATTTTTTCGGCCTGTACGGCACGTTGTCCTTCGAAAACTTGGCTGCTTTGCCGTCCGGCGCTACGTACGCCCTCATGAATCCGAAATCCCCGGTATGTCGCGGCCAGTACCAGTTGTCTACCTCTCCGCCGTAATTGCCGATCGAGGACGGGGGCGCATAGACGAGACGGAGGTCCCGAATGACGTGCGTGCAGTATAGATAGTATTTTACTCCGCTGAAAGTCTCGGAGACGGTGCATTCGATCTCGCTCGTCCCTTTCGCCGCGCGCTGCACATCCGCTATTTTTTTCTGGATTGCCTTTGCCCGCGCCTCCGGCGCCGCGATGTCGCTGACCGCAGAAAGGATCTCGTCGGTGACATCCTTGATTGAATCCACTATCGATGCCGTGTATGAAGGCACCGATATCTCCTCCGAGTGTGCCGAGGCGACGAAGCCATTTTTGAGATAATCATCCTGGACGGAACTCACCGACTGAATGGCCGAGAACGCGATGTGATGGTTGGTGATGATGAGGCCCTCGGCCGAGACGAATGAGCCGGTTCCCCCGGGAAGGAGGACGACGGCGTCCTTGAGGCTCGTGCCCCCGGGATTATAGAGATCCTGCCGCGAAAGCTCCAGGCCCCGATGCCGCATGTCTTCGAAAGGCAGCTTGTCGAGCTGCACCATGAGCCACATGCCCTCGTCCGGCAATGTGAGAGTGGCGCAACCGATGAGACAGAATAGCGTGATGATGAGACGGCCGATCAGTTTGTTCATAAAATTCTCCCGGAGCTGAGTCTTATGGTGGAAAGAGGGCTTGCCAGCGTTAGCGCCGCCTTGACGACCAAATATGGGAATTTTGCTGCAGAATGACAAGCGCCAAGTGCCCGGAGGGACGGGTCGGGAATGCGGAACTGAGGCGTCTGCGGAAGTCTACCGGATGAGGACCATGAGTTTTGAAACGGTCTGCGCCCCCGCGCTCAGCCTGTAGAGGTATACTCCGCTCGACAGACCCTCTCCCCGGAATATGGCCTCATGCTTCCCGACATGGAGGTTGCCGTCCACGAGGGTCGCAATCTCCTGCCCCAGGAGCGTATAGATCCTGAGCGTCACGCGCTGTTCCCGGTCCAGGTCAAAGGGGATGCGCGTCGTCGGATTGAACGGGTTCGGATAATTCTGCCCGAGCCTGAAGGCCCGCGGCTCACCCGCCTCCGGCACCCCCGAGACCGCCGGCACCAATTCCACCGTGGCCCAGTTGGACGGATTCGACGTCGAGAGGCGCACATAGAGTCCGTTGGAAAGTTTTTTGTAGGTGGTATCGCCACTGCCCGCTATGTCGTAACTGAATTTGTACTGTATGCCGTTGTCCGACGCACCCATGTCGACGTTGCTGACGATGACCAGCACCTCAGGGCTCGTGTCACAGGCCGCCGAAGGGGATGAGGGGAGACAGATGCCGCGATACACGGAACTCATCCCCGCGATCGAGTCCGAAAAAGTTTGCCCGGGCGCCGTATACCTGATTTGCTGCCTCCGGGCTATCGGCGGATACTGCCTTGATTCGGTATAAAAATCCACGCTGTCGCTGACGGGCCCCGTATGGGAGTTCCATTCGCTCCATTCGACGAATGCCTGCGGGAACGAGCTCCCGGCAGCTCTCAGAGCACTGTCGATCGAGGGGATGCTCGGCAGATGTTTCATGACATCCCACGTCCTGCGCATGAGATCGCGGCCAAATCTCTTTTCGATGAATTTTCCCCAGATCGCCCGGCTGTATTCGATCAGACCACCCGACGTGCTGAACGAGACTTCGGGGGTCGCAAATTGACCCGTCGGTTCCCCGAAACTTCCCCGGAGGTACTGGTAGTAATCGTTGACGTCGCCAAACACGACGTCCTCCATCCAGGTCGAGGTGATTTCATAAAAGTAGAAATCGTTATCCCACGTTCCGTAAGACCCGACCTGTATCGAATGGTGAAATTCGTGGGCGGCCGTGACTTTCAACGCCGGCATCCCCCTCGTCGGCTCGTAGACGTACTGGAAATCCCTGTCGAGCTCGATGTATGTCGCATACCGAGCCGGCGGGCCCGGATCGATAGGGTCGATACTAAACATTGTCTCACCGTATAGTCCGGATCCTCCGAAATTCTGTATGAAGACGCTGTACGTTCCGTCTACCGCCACCGGAGGGGGGGAATACCCCAAGACGCCGATTTCGTAGTCCCACGCGTAGTTGAAGAATTTGCCCACTGAATCGACAAACGCCTCCACGGTGCCAGGGATCCGGTGGGGATTGCCCGAGCTGTCAATCGTTATGAGGGCCGGGGCATTGGACCCTGTTGTGTCATAATATATGGCGAAATGCCCGATGACCCGCTCTGTCTGTGTCGACGGCGGGGCGAAGAACGCCCGATAGGCCTGTTGCTCGGTTGTGCTAAAACTCCTCCAGTCTCTCAGGATCTCGAAGGAGTGCCGTAGTCCGCATTTGTCATGGGCGGTTTTCCCCGGTGTTACTCCGTAGGATGGGAGAGGTGAATTCTGGTCATTGTGCCGGGCGGCGGCCGCCCCGACCAGCACCGCGCAGAGGATCAGGACTGACACCGCTCGGCAGATTAACAAAGACGGGAATTTCACGAGAGTTTTCCGGGGAAAGAGATATATGATCTTGAGGAAATCTACTCTAAATCGGCACAAGATTCAACCGCGGGTATCATGACGCCAGGTTTTTCCGGGATTTCACCGCTCTTCCCGGAATGAATCTCCCTCTGGTTCGATCCTCTGATGGGGAACCGAACTCTCGCATCGCTCCTTTAGCCCGTTTGCCTCGAGAGCAGGATAACGCTGGTTCAGACCGCGGGTCAGCCGGGCGACGATTCGACCTAAAGGACCCGAGAACCGAATTGATAATACGACTCTCGTCCCCGACCGTTCTGGATCCATCCAATGGCGAGCCGTCACTCTCAGGAGCGGACTTCCTGTGACAGCCGTGAATCCGCGACGCTGCTCCAATTCGACGACCCGCCAGGACGCCGGCGGCAGCTTAGGCTGCCGTATGACGATGCGGCTTACGACTCGCAGGGGGCCTGCGTGTTTCCTGATGCTGGTGACGCTCGGCGTCCATTCATGCCATCGTTCCACATCGCTCATGACACTCCAGACGCGATCGACAGCTGCGCTGATCTCAACAGTGATGCTGAACTCTTCCGATTGTGACCGGAGATTACTCACGTGTCGCTGTCCGGGGATTTTGATCGGATACTTTTGGCGTTCGGAGAATATCGGGGTTGCACACGTGAACAGCAAGAATGCCTTGTAAATCTGTCGATTTTGTGGTATATTTTTACGGTTGAATCCCGCCCGCGCGAGCGGGATTATTTTTATAAAGCTCGGTTTTTTAGGCACCCGGGACCATGGATAATATCCGCAACTTCTGCATCATCGCCCATATCGACCACGGCAAATCTACGATCGCCGATCGCCTCCTGGAACGTACCGGGACCGTGACGGAACGCGAGATGAAGACGAATCAGGTGCTCGACGATATGGAACTGGAGCAGGAACGGGGGATTACGATAAAACTCCACGCGATTCAGATGAAGTATAAGTCCCGGGATGGACGGAGTTTTACTCTTAATCTAATTGATACGCCCGGGCACGTCGACTTTTCCTACGAAGTCTCCCGCTCCCTCGCCGCCTGCGAAGGGGCAATCCTCGTCGTCGATGCCTCCCAGGGGGTCGAGGCCCAGACGATCAGCAATCTCTACCTCGCCATCGACGCAGGGCTCGAGATCATTCCCGTCATCAATAAAATCGATCTCCCCAGCGCAATGGTCGACTCCGTCAAGCATCAGATCATGGATCTCATCGGGTGCAAAGAGGAGGAGATTATTCTGGCGAGCGCAAAAATGAAGCTGGGAGTCGACGAGATTCTCGAAGCGGTCGTTGAACGGATCCGCCCCCCCCAGGGAGACCCGGAAGCTCCCCTGAAAGCCCTTATCTTCGACTCGATTTTCGACGGCTACCGGGGCTCCGTCGTCTATATCAGAATCTTCGACGGGATTCTGAGGGAAAAAGACAAGGTGAAATTCTTCGCCACCGATAGGACGTTTGACGCCGAGGAGGTCGGCATCCTTGAGATGCAGCGCCTCAGGACGAAGGAGCTCTCCGCCGGCAATGTGGGCTACCTGATCCCCGGGGCGAAGGATGTCCACGATACGAAGGTGGGCGATACGGTGACGAACGCAGCACAGCCTGCCCCCGGTCCGCTCCCCGGCTACAAGGAAGCGAAACCGATGGTTTTTGCCGGACTCTATCCCGTCAACGCGGATAATTTCTCCGAGTTGCGGGATTCTCTCGAAAAACTCCGGATGAACGACGCCTCTCTGATTTTCGAGCCGGAATCCTCGATTGCCCTCGGCTTCGGGTTCCGCGCTGGGTTTCTCGGCCTCCTTCATATGGAGATCGTCCAGGAACGTCTTGAGCGCGAGTACAAGCAGGAGCTGATAACCACCGTCCCCAACGTCGAATATCGCGTGATGCGGACGGATCGGGGAATATCCCTCGTCGACAACCCGGCACTGATGCCCCCCGCCGGGGAGATCGACCACATCGAGGAGCCCTTCATCACCGCCCAGATCATTACGCCCGCGGAGTATATAGGGAGCATCATGAAGCTCTGCACCGATCGCCGGGGGGTCTATAAGAATACGACCTACATCGATCCGACCCGCGCGGATCTTCGCTATGAGCTTCCGCTCTCCGAGATTATTTTCGATTTCTACGACAAGCTTAAGTCGATGTCGCGGGGGTACGCGTCGCTCGATTATGATTTTCTCGAATACCGCACGTCCGACCTCGTGAAGCTGGATATTCTGCTGAACTCCGAGCCGGTCGATGCGCTTTCCACAATCGTTCACAGCGATAAAGCCTATGAATGGGGGAAAAAACTGTGCGCGAAACTGCGCAAACTAATCCCCCGCCAGATGTTCGAGGTCGTCATCCAGGCCGCCATCGGGAGCAAGGTGATCGCGCGTGATTCCATTTCGGCGATGCGCAAAAACGTTTTGGCGAAATGCTACGGAGGCGACATTTCCCGCAAGCGCAAGCTTCTGGAGAAGCAAAAAGAAGGAAAAAGGCGTATGAAACAGGTGGGAAGGGTGGAGATTCCACAGGAGGCCTTCCTCGCGGTCCTCGCGATGGAGGACTGATCAACGGTGTTATATCTGAGGGTGAATCAATGAATATCAAAGCAACACTCATAGGGTGGGCGAAGGAGCTCTCGATCATTCTGTCCGCCTTCCTCGTGCTGAACAGCTTCGTCCTGGCGTCGTTCGAAGTGCCCACCGGCTCGATGGAGAACGAAATCATGTCCGGGGATTTTCTGCTCGTCAATAAGTTCGTCTTCGGGGGCACGACCCCCCGGACGATCCCGCTGACGAGCGCAAAGATACCCGCCTTTAAACTCCCGGCGATCTGGCATGTCGAAAGAGGAGATATCATTGTGTTCATCTTCCCCGGCAACAGGGACGAAGTGGAAGCTTCGGAGTTCGCTTATTATCTTAAGCGCTGCGTCGCCGTCGCCGGCGATACCGTCCAGGTGGTAAACCGCCGCCTTTTCGTCAACGGCCAGCCCGCCCCCGTCCCCCGAAATGTGAAATTCAATTCGTCTTTTGTGAGGCCCCCGGGTTTCCCGGATCCGAAAATATTTCCCAAGGGCGCGCCCTTTAATGAGGATTATTATGGCCCTATCGTTGTTCCCAAGAAGGGGGACGTGGTGACGCTGACCCCCGAAAATTACATTCGCTGGGACACCTTCATCCGGCGCGAAGGGCATCGGTTTGAAATGCGGGATGGGAAGTTTTTCGTGGACGGGGCTGAAGCATCCCGATATATCGTCGAAAGGAATTACGTATTCGGCATGGGAGATAACCGAGATAACAGCCTCGATAGCAGATTCTGGGGCTTCATCCCCGAGGAATCCGTCGTCGGCACGCCCCTCATCGTCTACTGGTCATGGGACCCGGACGTGGCATTTCACGATATGGCCCGGAAGATTTCTTCCGTCCGGATGAGCCGGTTCGGAACGATCGTCCATTGACGCTGTGACCCCCGAAGCCCGAACCATCGCCCGCACCTTGCGGCCCTTCGTCCAGATCCTGGCGGTGACGGCAGGACTCGCTTTGATCCTGAAGGTTTTTGTGCTCGAGGCCATTTATATCCCGTCGCCCTCCATGGAGTCAACGATCCTGCCGGGGGACTTCCTGCTCGTCAATAAGCTGGCTTACGGGGGCCGCACTCTGACGGTCCCGTTCCTGAACGCTGGGTTTCTCCCGCTTCCGAAACTCGGGGACGTGAAGAGGGGAGATGTGATCATGTTCGAGCTGCCGGGATCGCCGCGCCCCGCCCGCCCCACGTTTTTTGTGAAAAGGTGCGTTGCCGTGCCCGGAGATGAGATTTCTTTCCACGCCGGATTCGCCTGGATCAACGGCTCGCCTTTCGCTGCCCCGGATTGCCCGGAAATGTCTCCGACCACCGTTCCGCGGCGAGGCGATGTCATCAGGCTGGATTCGGGATTCTCGCCCGTCTGGAAGCAGGTGATTGAACGCGAGGGCCATTCGGTTGAGGTTCAGGGAGCAGTTCTCATCGACGGGAAGCCCTCGTCGTCCTATGCCATTCAAAAGAATTACCTGTTTGTTCTCGGCGACAATCTTGACCATAGCTACGACAGCCGCCACTGGGGATTTTTGCCGGAAGAAAATGTGCAGGGGAGAGCGATGATCGTCTACTGGTCCATGGAAGGATTCGATGTCCGCTGGGATCGCCTCGGAACGCTGGTCCGCTGACCTTATGCAGCAGAATTCTGCCGGCCTCTATCTCCACATTCCGTTCTGCGAGCATAAGTGCATCTATTGCGACTTTTACTCGATAGAGAACCTCGACCCGGTCGATGATTTTCTCAGCGCGCTTCACGCTGAGATCGATCTCGCCGCGTCCCAGGAGAAATTCCCGGCGTTCGGGACGGTATTTTTCGGCGGCGGAACCCCTTCGCTTCTCTCCCCCTCGCAGGTCGGGACTATCCTCGATCACCTCTCCCGGTCGTTTACATTTTGGCCCGATCCCGAGATTACTCTTGAGACGAATCCGGGCACTGTCAATCGTGAAAAACTTCGGGGGTACCGGGACGCGGGCGTGAACCGGCTCAGCTTCGGCGTCCAGTCGTTCTTCGACGACGACCTTCGCTTTCTGACGAGAATCCATTCTGCAGCTCAGGCCCGCTCCGTTATCGCTCTTGCCCGGGAGGCAGGGTTCGCGAATACAAGCCTGGACCTCATTTTCGCTCTCCCCCATCAAACGCTGGCCCGCTGGGAACATAATCTGCGTTCGGCAGCCGAGCTTGAGCCGGCACATATCTCAGCCTACAGCCTGATCGTCGAGCCGTCGACCCCCCTTTTCAGGATGGTGAGGGATAAGATCGTTTCCCCGCTCCCTCTGGAGACGGAGGCGGCCATGTATGAATTTACGATGGAATTTCTCGGCGCCCGGGGCTACGAACATTACGAAGTGTCGAATTTCGCAAAGCCGGGGTTCCGTTCGCGCCATAACTCTAGCTACTGGGACGGCTCCCCGTATCTCGGCCTCGGCCCCTCCGCCCACTCGTTTCTCCCGCCGCGGCGCTGGTGGAATTCTCCCAGCATTTCGACATATATCACAAAAATCCGCAACGGCCAACGACCCGTCGGAGGAGAGGAAATTCTTACGCCGGGTCAGCAGCTCGACGAAGCGATCATGCTCGGGCTCCGAAGCAATGGCGTAAATCTCTCCCGTCTGAAAGCCGACCACGGGGTCGACCTCCTTCGCTCCGGCCAAGAGATCATCGGACGGCTCGTCGCCGGCAGGATTGCCGTCCTTCATGACGATACGCTGCGCCTCACCGATAAGGGGTTCCTCCTCTGCGACTCGATTAGCGAAGAGCTCTGCTCCCTCACCTGATTTTTTTTGCGAATGGCTCGTATTTCTTCTATATTGACAATCCATTTTTGGGATTTTTTCCGAGGTATCAATGGCTGAAAAACAGATAAACCGGGGGGTGGCTCTCCTCGTCTTCCTCGTCACGATTACCGTCTACCTGAGGACGCTCTCCACAACGGTGGTTTTCTGGGATGTCGGCGAATTCTGCGCAGCCGCGCGGCTGATGCAGGTCCCTCATCCTCCCGGCTCGCCGCTCTTTCTGTTTCTCGCCCGCATCGCATCGCTGATTCCGTTTCGCGATGATATCGCCGCCCGCATGCACGCCGTATCGTCAATCGGAAGCGCTCTCGCCATCATGTTTCTTTACCTGGTCACGGTGAAGGTTATCCAGCGGTTCCGGGGCCCCGTACAGTCGATGTATGACCGACTCGTCACCTACGGCCCCTCGGCCGTCGCCGCATGGGGCCTCGCCTTCAGCAACACCTACTGGGACAATTCTATCGAGGCCGAAGTCTACGGCATGGGGATGTTTTTTGTCTCGGCCATCCTCTGGCTCGCCCTCCGGTGGTGGGAGAAGGCAGATGAACCCAGGAACGAGCGCTATGTCCTCATGATCGCCTACCTGCTCGGCCTCTCGACCGGGGTGCATATCCTCGCCCTGCTTGTGACGATCCCCGTGATGATGCTCTTCTATTTCCGCAATTATGAGGTCAACCGACAGACTTTCTTCCGTTTCAGCGCGATCGCTCTCATCACATTTTTCGTGATCTATCCCGGCGTGGTGCAGCTGCTTCCCTCGTTCCTCGACGGCGACGTCGGCGGGGTCAAGAGCCCGATTTTTCCCTTCGTCCCCCTCGCGGTCACTCTCATCGCCGCCTATAGCGCCTACAAGAGTCTGGAGACGAGGCATAAGATGCTCCATATCGCATCACTCTCTTTTCTCCTGGTGGTCCTGGGCTATACGACCTATACACAGGTGATCATGAGGGCCAATGTCGATAATGTGCCCATGAACGAGAATCGCCCCAATAATCTCGCCCGGCTTACTAGTTACCTCACGCGCGAACAGTACGGCCAGGCGCCCTATCTGAAGGGGGAGAGCTGGGATAACGACGAGCAGAATTATGTCGAAAAACTCTTCCCTCGGCGTTACTCCCGTGAGCCGATGCACGAGCCGACCCGCGTGAATTATACAAGCGACATGGACTTTTTCTGGCGCTACCAGGTTAACCATATGTATATCCGGTACGTGCTCTGGAATTTCATCGGTGCAGAGGGGGACTTCCAGGATGCCGGGGTGAGCTTCTCCGACACTTTCGGAATCCCGTTCTTCATCGGATTGTTCGGCCTCTGGTATCATTTCAAGAAAGACTGGAAGATGGGCATGGTGCTTCTGGTGATGTTCACGATTATGGGGATCGTGCTTGACCTCTACCAGAATCAGCAGGACCCCCAGCCGCGCGAACGCGATTATTTCTACGTCGGAGCATATTATTGCATGGCTCTCTGGATCGGGATCGGCGTCTATGGCATCATTGAGGTTCTGAAGGAAGCTCTCCCGATGGCCAACCCGTCCGCCATGGCGTCCGGCGTCCTGCTTCTCTCTCTGGCCGCCGTCCCGGTGAATCTCGCCAGGATCAACTGGTTCTCCCATGACCGGAGCAGGAACTATGTCGCCTGGGACTATTCCTATAATCTGCTGCAAAGCTGCGAGAAGGACGGGATTCTCTTCACCAACGGCGATAACGACACTTTTCCCCTCTGGTACCTGCAGGACGTCGAAGGGGTCCGCCAGGATGTGAGGATCGTGAATCTGAGTCTCGTGAATACCCCCTGGTATATCTATATGCTGAAGAACAGCTCCCCCCATGGCGCCAGGAAAATCGACCTTCCCTTTTCGAATGAACAGATCGAGCGTATCACCCCGACGGCCTGGAAACCCCAGCAGAGAGCGATCGCCGTTCCCCGTCAAGTGGCGGAAAAGTTCGGGGTGACGGACACCTTGGTCCTCAATCAGGGGCGTATCAGCTTCCCGATGAACGGAGTGCCGTACCAGCAGGATATCCGTATTCTCCGCGTGCAGGATATCATGGTGTACTCGATCATCACATCCATCCGGTGGGACCGCCCCATCTACTTTGCCGTCACCTGCTCCCCCGATTCTAAGATCGGCCTGGACAATTATCTCTGGATGGAAGGCCTCAGCTTCAGACTCAAGCCGATCAAGACCGGCCAGGCGGATCAGGGACTCGATTACGATATCATGGCCTCCAATGTGCTGGCCGATCACGTGGCTCCGGTGAAAACTCCCCAGTGGGGATATCTTTACCGAAATCTGAACGACCAGGGAGTCTATTACGACGAGAATGTCCAGCGAATGGTTCAGAACTACCGGTTCAATTTCATGCGCCTCGCACAGTTTGCCATGAATGCCAAGAACGACCGGCCAAGGGCGAAGCAGATTTTCGGGCAGATGGAAAAAACGATCCCCGTCTCGGTGATCCCGATGCAGGACTGGCGCATCTCGGCCTATTTTATGACTCTCTTCACCCAACTCGGCGATACGGTCAATTTCAACCTCTATGCCAAGACGGTGGAGCCCAGCGCCATGGAGGCGATCAATTCAGGGAGGGTGGACGCCCAGGATCCTTTTATGCCGTACAGGACGCTTCTCGATATTTATGATTCCCGCAAGGACTACCGCGCCGCGGTCGATCTTCTGAACCGCGCCCTCGCGCTCTATCCCAATACTCCCGAGATCAAGTCCAAAATCCAGTCGTATGAACAAAAAATCGCCGGGACCGCTAAGGATACAGCAAAGGTGCAATAGGACTTGTGCCACACGCTTGCTGACCCCTCCATTTCTTCCGACCTGCTGAGCTTCTGGCCTACCCCCGTCCCGAGGGGCAGCAGGTGAAAATCCTCGTTCTTAACTGGCAGGACATCAAAAATCCGCTCGGCGGCGGCGCAGAGGTGCATATGCACCAGATTTTTTCCCGTATCGCACGGCGAGGACATGATGTGACGCTCTTTTGCTCGTCCTTCAACGGCGCGCCCGGCAGGGAATCGATCGATGGCATCAATGTAATCCGAGAAGGTCGGAGGCTTCTCTTCAGCCTCTATGTCCCGCTTCGGTATTTCACGCATTTCCGGCATGAAAACTTCGACGTGGTCGTCGATGATTTCAACAAAGTTCCCTTTTTTACACCCCTTTTCATCCGGAGGCCTCTGGTTTTCATCTTTCATCACCTGTTTGGTGCTAAGATTTTTCTGGAGGCGCCGTTTCCCGTCGCCCTGGTTTTCTCGGCCGTCGAATGGCTCGGCGTGACTATCGCGAGGAATTCAGGCTCGGCCGTCGCGGCCGTCTCCCCCAGCACGAAGGCCGAGCTTACCGAACGCGGGTTCACTCAAGTCGAGATCATCTACAACTGCGTCGATCATGAGCTGCATGTGCCCGATGCAGCCCGCCGGAGCCGGTCGCCCCTTGTCGGCTACTTCGGCCGGCTGAAAAAATATAAGTCCGTCGATCATCTTCTCCGGGCTTTCTCCAGGATCCGCGATTCCTTTCCCGATGCGCGGCTTGTGATAATCGGGGAAGGGGACCACCGCCCGGCCCTCGAACGTCTTTCAGCCGAACTGCATCTCGAGGAAGCTGTGAGGTTTACCGGCTTCGTCGACGAAAAGACGAAGGTCCGCCTGCTCCAGGAGATCTGGTTTGTGGTCAACACGTCGGCCAAAGAAGGCTGGGGACTGACCGTCGTCGAGTCGAACGCGTGCGGAACCCCGGTCGTGGCGAGCGACGTCCCGGGCCTGCGCGACGCGATCAAGGACGGAGAGACCGGCCTGCTCTACCCGTATGGAAATGTCACAGAGCTCGCAGGCCGGATGACGCGCCTTCTCACCGACCGGGGACTTCGGGAGCGCCTCTCGACGGCCGCCGTCGCCTGGGCCAAAACCTTCAACTGGGATGACGCGGCTACAAATGCCCTCGCCCTGCTGGAATCGCAAGTTTCCAAATCGCACGCCTGAACCGTGCCCCCAGAGCGAGATATTCTGTTCATTTCCCCCGTCGACCAGCCATTCGTCCGCGATGATCTGGAGTTCTTGAGGCGCCGCTACTCCGTGAGCGCAGTCGTCGGAGGCGGGCTGAAGAACGCCGTCCGGATTTTTTTGAAAATATTCGCCGCCGACGCCGTCTTCTGCTGGTTCGCATCCGTGTACGCCTTCATCGGGGTTTTTGTCGGAAATTTTCTGAACGTGAAATCGATTGTGGTCGTTGGCGGGGTGGATGTCGCCGACGATGCCCGGCTTAACTACGGGATCTGGCTCAGCCCCTGGCGGGCACGGCTCCTCCGCTATGTTTTTCACCACGCGCAGCGCATTCTCGTGGTCGACCCCTCGCTGATCCCGGAGGCGACCCGTCTCGCCGCTTACGATGGGTCGAATATCTCTTATGTTCCCACAGGTTATGATGCCGAATTCTGGAAGCCCTATGGAGCAAAAGAACAGTGCGTGCTGACAGTTGCATCGGTGCGGGAAAGAAACCGCGCTCTCGTCAAGGGGCTCGATCTCCTGATCGAAGCCGCCTGGAAGATGCCGGCCGTGAATTTTACGGTGATAGGAGTCGAACCCCGCCTCGGCCTCAGCCTGCGGCCACCGATGAATATGAAGTTCTATGCCCCCATGCCCCGCAATGACCTGCTCCCGTTCTATCAAAGATCCAAAGTGTATTGCCAGCCTTCCCGCCGCGAGGGCCTCGCAAATTCGCTCTGCGAAGCAATGCTCTGCGCCTGCATCCCCGTCGCTTCTTCCGTCGGCGGCAATCCTACAGCCCTCGGGACCGAAGGCATTCTCGTTCCCCCCGACGATTCTGAAGCACTCGTCTACGCGCTCCATAGAGCTCTCACAACGGAAGATCCGATGGGGGAAACCGCCCGGGCCCGCATCGTCTCCCTGTTTCCCAGGCAAAAACGGGAAAACAGTTTGACTCATGCGATTGAATCGGTGCTGACATGATGCCAGGATCCGTCGCCGTCGGGGTTTTTTCCGATGACCGGATGGAATCCTCCCATCCAAAGATTCTGTTCGAACCGGCGGCCCGCGACATGGGAATTGAGGCCACAAGGATTTCAGGCGTTCCCGAGTCGCCCGTCGACTGCGTTCACCTCACTGGCTCCGGCCAGGAGTCCGCGGAGCTCGCGGTTTCCCTACAGAAAAGTTCGATTCCGTTTGTCTTCTCGCCTCCGCTCTTCCCGCTCTCTTCTCCATCGGCCAAACGGGTTTTTCGATCACTGGGCTGGAACAAACCGGGGGAATTCCGCCGCCGCTCGGAGATTTCGTCGCTCGCATCCGCCATCGTCACCCTCACTCCGTCTCAGTTGGCTTTCGTCGAGACAGTGTTCCGGATCGACAGGCGACGGATTGTCTGCATTCCTCCCGCCTTCGACGAGGAGTTTCTGCACGCCGATGGGCGCGTTTTCGTGCAAAAGTATGGCGTCGATCGGTTTGTACTCGCGATTCCCAGCACAGCAGAGGATGTTTCCCGCCTCGCAAAGGCTCTCGAAAGGATTTACCACCCCGGCGTGTTTCTTCTCTCTCACGATATTTCAGTGAATTTTCCTGACAACCCTCGACTGTCGCTGATAAAGTCCGCCGATCCCGAGTCGTATCGCTCGGCGTTTGCCGCGTGCAGCGTGTATGTGGACGCGTCTTCCGCTTTTTCAATAGAATCGCTTAATGCGGCGGCCGCCGGCGCGAGGATTGTCGTGAGCAGGAGGGGAGAGGAATTCTTCGGCCCGGATGCCGATTATGTGGAACCGACTTCCTGGGAACTCATCCACCACGGCATCACGACGGCGCTGAACCGGCCGGGCGAGGCTTTGCGTGAACGCGTCCGGGCCGAGAATGCGCCCCTCCGGGTCGTCTCGATGCTCCGAGACCTGTACCGCTCGCTCCTGACCGAGCGAAACAGCTGATCCGCTCCTAGAAGAGCCGAAGGAGCAGGTTTTTCAACGGAAAGTTGCTGTTCCTCAGGAGGTCCGTGTTCTCCGGGGAAAACGGCTTAAGGAAGGCCACTCCCGCAACGTAAATCCCCCCGCCCACCGCAACAAGAACCGGGACTTTCACCGCGGCCCGCGCCTCCCATGACGCGGCGAGAAGGAAGACGCAGAGCCCCATGACGGCGGAAGCTGCCAGGGTTTTCGCAAGAAATTTCCCGCTAAATAATGGGGCGATCAATCCCCGCAGGAGCCATGTCTCGTAGAGGGAGACGAGGACGAGTATCACGCCGGTGGCGATCGCCGCCCCGAACGCACCGTATTTCGGGATGAGCAGAAGATCGAGCACGAGGTTGGCCGCGCCGAAAAGAGCGCGCGTGATCGTGATCGTCCTTTCCTTGTCGAGCTGAACAAGAAATGTGGATGCGATGCTGCTCAGCTTCGCGATCGAAAGGGCCACGAGAAACGTCGCCATGATTGGAGCCGCGGGAAAGTTTTCAGCCCTGTACAGAAGCCCGATTATCTGGCGGTTGAGCAGAATTCCCCCCACGAGGATCGGGATGATGAAGAGGTAGATGAATTCAAACAGCCCGCGATAAATTTTTCGCAGGGCCGCTACGTTCCGCTGCGTCTGCGCCTCGACGATCAGGGAAACGACAAAGTTGCCGGAAACCGCAAGATCGGTCATGCTGACGGCGTAGAATGCTACGTTGAATCCGAGAAGATAATAGGTGACCTGGCGAAGGTCCTGAAGCAATATGCCGACGAGCAGGACATCGAGACCCTTTCCAAGGACATAATTGAGAAGGGTGAGGATGTACATGGTGCCGCTGTACTGATAGACGCGTTTTTTGGGGATGCCGCTCCACCCCGACGATCCAGGGAGTTTCGATTTTTCGATCCGGTATTTCAGGTATAGTATCAGAAGCACGGTCGCATTCACGCAGATCAGCGTGACGACGACGGCCGGCAAGCCATACCCCATGCTCACCAGAATGAAGGAGATCGCCAGATAGGTCGATTGACTCCCGATATCGAGGAGATTGATGAATTTCAACTGAAAGGAAAGGTCCAGGTACGCGCGAAATATCGTGTGGAATGACACGAGGGCGACCAGGGCGAACGCGAGCCGGAGATAGCCGCCCGTGAGGGTTCCGTGGAAAATTTTTGCCAGTTCGTCCCCCCCGGCAAGGAAGATGATTCCCACTACGGCGAGGAGGAGGAACCGCATCCGGATCACGTTTCGCATCAGGGTGTGGAGCTTCGAAAAATCCTGCTCCGCCCTGAACTGCGGCACGAACCGGCTGATGACGCTTTCCAGCCCGAGCGAGATGATGAGGGCGACGATCGCCTGGACGTTTATCAGCGATCCGTAAAGGCCGTACTGCTCGCTCCCGATGAGCCTGACGAGAAGGAGCGATTCCAGGAATTTGAGGAAAAAGAATGTGGACTTGCCGAAAAAATTCCAGGCGACCGCCGAGGTTATTTTCTTCGCATCCGCCATCTAGTCGCTGCCCGGGCGGATCTGCCTGTAAACCTCGAGCGTTCCTTCTATCATTTTATCCAGAGTGAATTTTTCCGCGACTTTTTGCCGGGCCGCGCTCGCCAGAGCCCTTCGCCTCGGCTCATCCCCGAGCAGGGAGGCGATTTCACGGGAAAGCCGACTTACGTCCCCCGCGGGAAAGAGGATGCCGTCAACCCCGTGCTCGATCAGCGTTGGCGTGCTGCCGATATCGCTCGATATGACGGGCCTCCCGCTTGCCATCGCCTCGACCATGGTGAGGTCGTAGCCGTTCTGCTGTTCCGTGGGATTTAGAAAAATGTCGCAAAGGCTGAAATACGCGGGCAGCTCGCCAAAATCGACCGCCCCGACGAATGCAACGGTCCGTCCCAACCCCATCTCTTTGACTTGTTTTTCAAGATTTGGACGGTAACTGCCGTCACCAATTATGAGCAGAATGGTGCCGGGGAATTTTTCCACAACGCCGGGCATCGCAGAGATCGCATTGTGAACTCCCTTGTCCCGTATGAGCCGCGCGACGCACAGGAGGACGCGCGATTCCCTCCCTATGCCGAGCTTCTTCCGCAACTCTCCGGAGGGAGTTTCCATGGCGAAAGGCGCCAGATCCATGCCGTTGAAAACCTTGAAGATCTTCGATTGCGGGACAAAATACCTGCGAAGGATCTCCGCCTGCTCGTTGCTTGTGGCAATGACCGCACGGGCCTTCGGTATGGAGCGGAGATCCCAGAAAAGGATTTTTCCGGTGATGATGAGGATGGCGGCGAGGTTTTTCGACATTCTGTAGCCGTGCCGCAGACTCCGCCACCTCGTCATCAGCTCGTCGTAATGGGTGCCGTGGAAGGAGATGACTCCGGGGATTTCCAAGCGATGAGCCTCCCTTATGGCGCCATAGCCGGCAGGGCCCTGGCTGTGGATGAGCGTGAATGGTCTTTCAGAATGAAGCCGGGCAACGTGATTGATGCTCTCTCGCCACCACGCGGCTTCTAATTTCCCCTGCCGCGTCCCCCGGAGATAATGGATCGTGACTCCGCGCGACTCCTCAACTTCTCTTCCATCGTCGCGGCCGGTGGCGACGACGACAACGCGGTGCCCGCGGGAGGCCAGACCTTCCGCGAGCATTCTCGTGTGGTCCTGCACGCCTCCGCCGGCCTGAGCCGGCATGAGCCGCGCCAGCATGCAGATGTTCATGCAAAGTTTTTCTTCGCGTCCGTCGTTTTCACCGGCGAGCCAACGTACGAAATATTTTCCTCTCCGCCAAATTGTTATTCATTCGATGACTCCCTATATTCTTGGCATGAGGATACGCCTCTCCCCGCGATTTATTTGTACGCTCGCCGCGTTCGCCTCCGTCCTCTGCGCCGGCATTTCCGGCTGCGGCACGTCGCCGCTCGCCCGCTACCCGGATTTTCCCGTACAGAAAACCCGCTACCCTTCGACGGTCATTCTCGCCGATGCCGTGATTATCCACGCGGTCCTGGGAGATACGGAAAAGGTCGACATCCCCGAAAACGCAGGGCTCGGCCGGATGTGCCTGAATATGCTCGCGGGACGATTGAACGATAAAGGGTACCATGTGGACCGCACGCTTCTTTCTTCAATCGGGATGCTGATGAATCCCGATAAGACCTATAAAGTGCTCCGGACGCCCGCCGACGTGGAGCGGGATATCGAGGAGCTCGATGCGGGCTCGCCTCCCTTTTTCGTGGATGAGGTTTTCAAATCGGATACCGCCCTCCGCCGTAACCTTCAGGGCCTTTACCTGAAACTTTCCGTCGTCGAGAGGGGCAAGGGGGATTCCTCATTCCTCATTCCTGAAGGAGGCACGATCGGAAGGCGGGTAGGAGGAGGACTGATGTGCGTCATCCTGGTGGGGGGATATAACGTCCCCGCCGCAAGCCAGTCCGGACAATACCACGGGCCTCCGACGCTCGAGAAGGTGACCGTCCAGCATGTCACGCAAATGTCCGCGCGGCTTTTTTTCCTGGACTCGATGACGGGGGAGGTGTTGTGGGATGATCGGGTCGCGAAGATCGGCGGGCTCGTTATGAAGGAAAAAATCGCCGGCATGCTCGAAGATCTTCTCGAAGAAATCCCGTAGGAATCCCGGGAAACATTTCTTCCCGCCCGCCGTACCATCCCACGATGAACCTCCGGATCGACGCACTGTCCAAACGGTACAAAAGCGGCGTCCTTGGGCTGAATGATTTCAGTCTCTCGATCAAGCCGGGAGTGCTCGGTCTCCTCGGCCCGAACGGGGCTGGGAAGTCGACGCTCATGCGCATTCTCGCGACAATCACTCGCCCCTCCTCCGGCTCGGTCCATTGGTGCGGAAAGGATATTCAGAAATCTCGGAATGAGCTTCGGGAGACGCTCGGATATCTCCCCCAGGATTTTGGAATATATCCCAATTTGACCGCCTCCGAATTCCTGGATTATATCGCGGCGGCAAAGGGAATTGACGCCCGGCGAGCACGCCGCCGCACAGGAGAGCTTCTCGAGATGCTGAATCTTACCGAGGCGGCAAACCGACCGCTCGGCTCATTCTCCGGCGGGATGAAGCAGCGCGTCGGGATCGCCCAGGCCCTGCTGAACGACCCCCGGCTCCTGATCGTCGATGAACCGACGGGCGGCCTCGATCCCGAGGAACGGCTTCGCTTCCGGAATATTCTTTCGGAACTCCCGGGCGAACGTATCGTCATTCTCTCAACTCATATAGTTTCCGATGTCGAGGCCGCCGCTTCGGAGATCGCTATCATCCGGCACGGATCGCTTCTGACGTCAATGCCCCCCGATCTTCTCTTGAAAACCGTGGAAGGAAAAGTATTCGACTGGGTCTCCCCGGCCAGCGAGGTGCCGGATCTTAAGAAAAGATACCAGATAACGAGCACGATGCGCAGGAGCGATGGGATAAGGGTGAGGGCCTTGATGGAATCGAACCCGCCCCCGTTTGCCCGCCCGGTTCCCCCAACCCTCGAGGATGCCTATCTGTCATTGATAGGAACCCAGACGACCCCTGAATGATCGGCAGAATCACACGGCTGGCGCTCGCGGATTTCCGTGAACGAACCCGCCGCTTCAGCTTCATTATCACTCTCGCCTTCGCGCTGTATTCCGCATACCTCTTCACGCCTCCCAATGACTCTTCCTATGTCACGCTTCAGCTGGAAGGCTTTCGGGGGATCTATAATTCCGCGTGGATCGGGGCTCTCGTGGCTATCATGTCGAATCTCTTCCTTTCCCTTGCGGGCTTTTATCTCACGAAGAATTCGATTTCGAGGGACTATCAGACGAGAGTGGGGCAGATCCTCGCGGCTTCTCCCATGAAAACTATTCACTATGTTCTCTCCAAAGGGTGCAGCAACATGCTGGTGCTCGGGGCGATGACCCTCGTCCTCATGGCGGGCGCCGCCGCGATGCAAATCGTGCGCGGCGAAGATTATCATCTCCGCTGGGCGCTCTGCACTCCTTTTCTTCTGATAGTTCTTCCGACGATGACTCTCGTGGCGGCATCGGCGGTGCTGTTCGAATCTCTCCCACCGCTCCGCCGTACGCTCGGAAATTTTGTTTTTTTCTTTGTGTGGATTTTTGCCAATAGCACGGAGGCCCTCCATGTGAGTACGATCCTGGGGGTCGATCCCGTCATCAGGAACATGACAAGCGCCGTGAGGAAGATTTCCCCCGGAGATTCATCGAAGGGGGAGATGAGTCTCGGATTCAATATCAAAGAAAGCGGCGAGAAGTGGCACCTGAAGACTTTCGCTTGGAATGGGATGGACGTGGATTTCGGGCTGATTCTCGGCCGGTGCGGCTGCATCGCCGCCGCAGGGTGCCTTCTCCTTTTCGCGGCGCTTTGCTTTGATCGGTTCGACTCGGCCCGCGTTACCCCTTCTGCGAAGCGCAAGCGCTCAGCCGGTGGCAGGATAAACCTCCACCTAATTTCACCGCTGCTTCCACTGATCCCCCGGTCGCGATTTGTCCGGATACTCGACGCGGAGTTCACCCTCATGACCCGAGATGCAGGTCTGTGGTGGACCGTGGTCGCCAGCGGCTTCGTCATGGCGGGACTATTTGTCCCCCTCGACATTGCCCGGGGATATATTCTCCCGCTGGCGTGGATCTGGCCGATCGCTCTCTGGTCCTCCCTCGGAAGCAGGGAGTCTCTTCATGGGACCGACCAGATCCTGTTTTCGACGCCCCACCCGCTCCGGCGTTTGCTCCCGGCGGCATGGGCGGCCGGCGTCCTGTTAGCTCTCATTTCAGGAAGTTTTCTTGGAATCCGACTGCTCCTTGCGGGCGATTTTCAGGGTGTTATTGCGTGGGCTGCCGGGGCCGCTTTTATTCCCACTCTCGCGCTCGGCCTCGGAGTCTGGACGGGAAACGGGAAAATGTTCGAAGTTCTCTATCTGATTCTGTGGTACGCCGGCCCGATGAATAAGGTAGCACCGATCGATTTCATGGGATCTTCTGCTGAAACGCCCGTGGCCACGACGGTTTCCGTAGCGCTACTCACAATTCTCATTCTGTCGGCTTCTTTTCAGGGACGCCGCCGGCGGCTGCTGATTTCTTGAAAATCTCGGCCTCCTCACACGGCGTTGCGGCTAAAGAATGCACCTGCGGCAAGACTGTCAGCCGAATAATCCGCCTGCTCAAAGGCAGCCAACCGAAAAGTGGGTCCGGGAGCCCGATTTGAAGGGGTTTTCCCTGGCGACCATGCCATTCTGCCATTGATATTGACAGATTTACTCTTTATATTTCCCGGAATTCCTCCCGTCGAATCAACTTAAGGAGCTTCGTCATGGAAGCAAGAGGCACACGACGACAGGCCCGGCCCACTCCGAAATCCCTGAGGACAAGGACTATTAAACAGACGGAATTCATCACCGCAAAGCCGGTCGAAATCTACGACGCGCTTCTTAATGAGCAAAGGCATTCCGAATTCACCGGCGCAAAGGCGACTTGCGACCGGCGTGTGGGTGGACTGTTCACGGCATGGGATGGATATATCTGCGGTAAGAATATTCGGCTCGAGAATGCGCGCCGCATCGTTCAGGAGTGGAGAACAACCGAATGGCCGGCGGGCTACGGCCCCTCGATTATTGAATTCACATTTAAATCTAAAGGCAGCGGCACAGAAGTGAAGATGATCCAGACGAAAATCCCCGCATCTCAGGCCGAAAGCTATAAAAAGGGCTGGGTCGACAATTACTGGATTCCTTTGAAGAAATATTTCCATAAGAAGTAACGTGCCAGTCGAAGACCGGCCTCGCGCCGACCGAGTTTTCTCGACGGTGATGCGCACGCTCACCCTGGCCTGCCTCCTCGCCGCCACAGGCATGGGCAAGGTCTCCCCGGAATCCTTCACTGTCCCGGTTGAGTATTATCGGTTGGATAACGGGCTGAAGGTCGTTCTCTCCCCCGATCCCTCCGCGCCAATCGTTACCGTCGCCGTCTACTATAATATAGGATTCCGCAACGAGCCGCGGGACCGTACCGGATTCGCCCACCTGTTTGAACATATGATGTTCCAGGGTTCCGCTAACCTGGGCAAGATGGAGTTCATCAAGCTGATGCAGAAAAACGGGGGAGCCCTGAACGGTTCGACGCGCTTCGATTTCACGAATTATTTCGAAATCCTTCCCTCCCACAAGCTCGAAACAATGCTCTGGGCCGAGGCCGATCGGATGAAAGGTCTCGCCGTCACCCAGGACAACCTGACCAACCAGAAAGGGGTGGTGGAAAACGAGGTGAAGGTGAATGTCCTTAACCAGCCGTATGGCGGGTTCCCCTGGCTCGATATGCCGCAGTACGCAAATACCAACTGGTTTAACGCCCATAACTTTTACGGCGATCTGAAGGATCTCGATTCGGCAAATCTCCAGGATGTACAACGGTTTTTCACGACCTACTACGCGCCGAATAACGCCGTCCTCGCCGTCGTCGGAGATTTTAAACCCGCGGAAGCGAAGCGGTTCATCTCCAAATACTTCGCCAAGATTCCGTCGTCGCCGCAACCGCCGAAACCTGACATCGCTGAACCGAAACAAACAGAAAAGAAGAGTTTTTCGAAACGGGACACCCTGGCGAATCAGCCCGCGATCGCCATCGCGTACCATATGCCCGAACGGAATACGCCGGAGTATTACGCGATGGGAATCCTTGATCAGATCCTGCTCCAGGGACCCGACAGCAAGCTCCACGATGCTCTCGTCCAAAAACATGGTTTTGCGCAATCCGTCGACGGTGGGATAAATCTTTTGGGAAATATGTTCGATTATGCCGGGCCGATGCTCTGGATGCTGAACCTTGTGCATGACACCGCCGTTCCTCCATCGGCGATTGTCTCCGTGGTCGATTCTGTCATTGAATCGGTCCGAAATTCGCCCGTGGACGCCGCAACGATGAAACGCGCGTTGGTGAAATTCCGGTCGGGGTTCTATGATATGGCGACGGAGTTTTATGGATTCGGGCGCGCCGATCTCCTCGCCTCCTTCGCCCTGTTCGACGACGATCCGGCACGCATCAACAAGATTGAGAGCGAAATCCGCAAGGTGACTCCTGAACTTTTGCAGAAGACCGCGCGGGAGTTTCTTGGTAAGTCCGGGCAAACGACTCTCGCCATCATCCCGAAATCGGGACAATGATATGAGCAAGAATAACGCTTTCGCTGTCTTAGCCGCTGCGATCCTCTTCTCAGCGCCGGCAATCGCCCAGAAGCAAGTTCCGCCCGAAGGGGGGAAGCCAAAAGAGTTCCGGCTTCCGAAGAAAGAATCCTTCAAGCTTCCCAACGGGATGGGAGTGACCCTCGTCCCCTACGGAACCGTGCCCAAAGCCTCGGTCGAGATCGCTGTCCGGATGGGGAATCTGAATGAGGGACCCGATGAAGTATGGCTTGCCGATCTTTTGGGTGACATGATGAAGGAGGGGACCACGACCCGCTCGGCGCAGGACATTTCCCGTGAAGCCGCCCTGATGGGCGGATCGGTCGGCGTCTCTGTGGGCCCCGATCAGACGACTTTTTCCGGCGACGTTCTGTCCGAATCGGCTCCCGATATGATTTCCCTCCTCGCCGATATCGTGCGCAATCCTAAACTGCCCGAATCGGAGCTCCCGCGCCTGAAGAATGACAAGCTCCGCGCCCTTCACCTCGCACAGGCCGACCCGCAGCAGATGACCAATGAACTCTTCCGGAAACTCATGTTCCCGGGGCATCCCTACGGGCGAACCCTCCCAACAGAGTCGATGATTCAAGCCTATACGACCGAAAGACTCCGGTCGTTCCACGATGCGAACGCCGGCGCGGCGCGGGCTCATCTGTATGTCGTCGGCCGGTTCGAACGGAAATCAGTTTCCAAGGCTATCTCCACGGCCTTCTCCAGCTGGAAACGCGGGGCAGATCCCCTCGTCAATATTCCGAACCCGGTGTCAGCCCGCGATATTCATATTATCGACCGGCCCGGGGCCGCACAGTCGACGGTGTACATCGGGCTGCCGGTCATAGACCCGAGCAACAAAGAGTACATGGCTCTCAAGGTGACAGATGCCCTGCTCGGCGGCTCTTTCGCGTCCCGGATAACGAGCAACATCCGTGAGGATAAAGGGTATACGTACTCACCCGGCAGCGTGATTTCCTCGCGTTACAGGAACGCCTTCTGGGCCGAGGAGGCCGACGTGACGACGGATGTGACGGGTCCGTCGATCAAGGAGATTCTCTATGAGATCACTAGACTTCAATCGACTCCGCCTCCAGAAGAAGAACTGAGAGGAATACAGAATTACCTCGCCGGCATTTTCGTCCTCCAGAATTCATCCCGGTTTGGGATTATCGGCCAGCTGGCGCTCATTAATCTCCATGGCCTCCCCGAGGCTTACCTGAGCGGGTATGTCAAAAACGTTTATGGGGTAACGCCCTCAAAGGTGAGCGAGATCGCAAAAACAATCCTTCGTCCCGATGAGATGCGGATCGTTATCGCGGGGGACAAAAAGAAGGTCGAACCTCAGGTGAGTTCGTTCGGAAAGATCATCAATTGACGGCCCGGAACACCGGCTGAGCCCGTTCTCCCGCCGGAGGATTCTGCTACCGCCCGGCGCCGTCCCCCCCACCCTCCCAGTGCATCAATCCTCTCATCGGCCTGCGCGCCGGGGAAGCGAGAGCGGCCTTCCATTCCTGCTTCTGCTCGGGCGTCAGTATTGTGTTCACGTCAAACCAGAAGTCGGTACGGTTGGCTTTGATATCCCCCTCAAGCCTGTTCATGTCCTTTTCGAGGGTCTCGATCTTCGTCTTGCTTGGAGGATCTTCCCGGACCAAATCCCGCATGTCGACGCGCATCGAAATGATCTTTGCTCGGAGTGCGATTTGCTTCCGCGCGAGGGCGGAAGATATTTTGTCAAACTGTTTGCGCTGGTCGTCGGTAAGCTTCAATCTCTCCACGATGCGATCGCGATGGCCGAATCCCGGGTGATGGCGATGCATCGGTCCCCGCTGGCCGTAGGCAAGTGTTGAGAGGCTGAGCAATGCGGCAAAAAATATGGATTTCATAAAATTCTCCGTCCTGTCGTCCTACATGTTCGACCATCTCTTTCAGAATTGGTTTAATCGGGAGGGACGTTGACAGTCCAGAGAAAAGTCGCTATCTTTTCTCGCCATGAGCGGTCGCCATATCGTTGTCGCACGCCTTCTGCTGATCGAAGGAGTTTTGCTGATCGTGCTTGCCTTCGTGCATCTTCTTGCTACCCCGATCGTCCACCAGTGGCTTTATCGTGAGATATCACCGGGGGCGAATATCCCCCTTCTCTTCTACCGGGCCTTCGTTGGCGTTCTTCTGATGCCTTTCGGCGTGAGCACGCTTTACTCCGCTTCCGGGGTTCGCGCAGGTCAGGCCTGGGCCAGGGCAATCGCAATGACGAACGCGTTCGGCGTGATATCTCTTCCCGTGGTTCTCCTCGTTCTCGGGAGGCAGTATTTCACGGATCTATCCCTGACGATCGCCGCCATTCTCGTGACCATCATCGGTCTCACGATGTTTCTTGCGCTCCTCTGGGTGGGCGGGGGCGAAAAACCCTGAATTCTCTGCATTATTGTGTTTTTTTTGGTATACTGGATCATCACTTATCAAAGGAGTTTTTCCATGAGAGTTTTCATTCTGTCAGTTCTCGTTGCCCTCGGTCTCGGCCGTCTTTCCGCGCAGGATACGTCGAAAGCCGCTAAGCCAGCCGGGGGATTCAGGGCAGAATTCCTCGCCCAGCTGAAAGACGTTGAGGAAAAGATCGAAGGCCTCGCCGACGCCATGCCCGCCGGAAAATATGGCTGGCGCCCCATGGAGGGAGTCCGGTCCGTCAGCGAGGTTTTCACACACATCGCCGGAGCGAACTATCTGTTTCCGTCGATGGCCGGGGTGAAGAAGCCTGATAACGTTGCAAAGGATATGGAGAAGACGGTGACGGAAAAGGCAGATGTCAAGAAGGAGCTCTCCAAATCTTTCGACTTCGTCCGCGCCGCGATTCAAAATACCTCCGATGCCGATCTCGACAAGCCCGCGAAATTGTTCGGGGAAGAAACGACCGTCCGAGGAGTCTATTTCAACGCTGCGCTTCATATGCACGAACATCTCGGACAGTCCATCGCCTACGCCCGGATGAATCAGATTGTTCCTCCCTGGACAGCCGCCGAGCAGGCCAAGAATAAGAAGTGATCTGCCCCGCCGAGGGATCCGGACGAGCGCGGTGGCAAACCGCGCTCGTTCTCTCCTCTCTCATCAGATCAATCTGCTTCCCTCAGGAATCGGCGAGTTCCCTCGATGGGCTGAAAATCGATGTTCCACCCGGCTTTTCAAGGGAACTCGCTTATACAAATAAGGAGTCCGGAGTCTTCTATACCGAGACGAACGGACGCCACCGCTCCGGCTGGCAGGGATGGCGAATCATGTCCACCGAAATGCTGGATGATTATGCCATCTCGGTCGGCGGAAAATACCTCGATCCGGCCGCATCTGACGCATCAGTCTTCCCCCACGAGCTCGTACGCGTTTATCCCAACGGCGTCCGGGAAATCCTCTCTCTCGTCGATTCGCTCAATGCTTTCATGGTGATTCTCGAAAATCTCCCCCCGGGCTCCGTGGCGGTGAGCCCGCTCTTCGAGGGCAATTCACGCGATTTTCTGGTGAAATTTGAGAAGAATGTGCTCCTCGTTGCACGCAGTTCTCACCAACACAGAGCATCGCGCGAAGACTACCCGGTCTGGGTTGGTATCACGGTTCGAGGCGGAATGCCAGATTTCACGGCCCGCCTCTCCGGGCCGGGTTGTTCCCCGGCGGCACTGCTCTGCAAACCCCGAAGAGGAGAACGGGTTGAAGTCGTGTTCGCGGCCGGCGACGACGAGACGCACACCATAAATCTTGCTGCCTCGGTGTCGGGGAATTCTGATGAGCTACGGAGGAAACGGAAGAAGCGCCTGGAAAAGATTCTTGCCCGATCGGAGTGCAGGACGGATAACCCGCGCCTCGATAAGGCCCTCGCCTGGGCGAAAATCTCGATAGATGCTCTGGTGATGAATCAACGCAAGAAGGGGATTTTTGCGGGACTCCCCTGGTTCGATGACTACTGGGGCCGCGATTCCTTTATCTCTCTCCCCGGCGCTGCCCTTGTTACGGGCGATTTCGCCGATGCAAGGGAGATTCTCCGGTCCTTTGCCGGATGGCAGGATACGAATTCCGGGAGCACGACCTATGGCCGCATCCCGAATCTGGTGACGGCGTCGACGATGGCATATAATACCGCCGACGGCACCCCGCGGTTTGTCATGGCCCTCCGTGATTATGTTCGATATTCCGGAGACACCGCGTTCGCCGCTGAAATGTGGCCCGTCGTGAAACGATCTATCGACGGCACTCTGAAATACCATACAGATCCTCTGAGATTCCTTACACACGATGACGCTGAAACGTGGATGGATGCGGTCGGCCCCGCGGGGCCGTGGAGCCCCCGGGGCAACAGGGCGAACGATGTCCAGGCACTCTGGTATGAGCAGCTTCGCGCCGGCGCGGCAATGAGCCCGGCGAAAGACAAGCGCCTGACGTGGACGCGTCTCGCTGATTCGGTCAGGAGAAATTTCGAAAAGTTTGTCGATAGCGGGAAGAGGCTCCTCTATGATCATCTTCGTGCCGATGGAACACCAGGCCGTGAGCTCCGCCCCAACCAACTGTTCGACGTCGGGTCTCTTGTATTGTCGGACGACCCGATCGCGCTTCATGTCTTTAATGCCGTAACGGAGTCCCTGGTCTATCCCTATGGGATCGCTTCATTGTCACAGGACGACGATAACTTCCATCCCTTTCACCATTTCCCCAACTACGTTCAGGATGCCGCCTATCATAACGGGATCGTGTGGACCTGGCTTTCCGGGAAATGGATAGATATCGCGTGCGGCTACGGCCTTCCCGATCTTGCGTTCCGGGTCACGGAGAATATGGCGGGACAGATACTTGACCGCGGAGCAGTCGGCACTCTCTCCGAGCTGATCGACGCCGCTCCCCGGCCACGCGAGAATGAGCCCCGGCTTTCTGGGGCGTTTTCGCAGGCCTGGAGTCTTGCGGAATTTGTCAGGACTTTTTATCAGTCGTATCTCGGCGTCACGGTCGCCGGCGAAAGGCCGGATTCCTGCCGGCTCGTTCTGTACCCGAATTTTCCCTCTGAGGTGTCGTACGCCCGGGCGATTCTCCATGTGAAGGATCATTCTATACTGGCGGAGTTTCGTGCTCAGAAGGGAGATGTGACGATAAATCTCTCTTCCTCGGAAGCCGGCAGCGACCTTGATGTTGAGTTCGATCTGAATCGCGGATTTCACAAGTATGTTGCCGCCCGGGGGATACTTCATCCGCAGGGCACGATCTCGTTCTCAAAAAAAGGCGGAAGAATCTCCCTGACGGGGGACGGGAGCGCAAGTGATTCGACGTTTCCGAATTCTCAGCCCGTCCCGCTTCTCGCCGGGATCAAACTCGCCACTCCCAGAATCCGGGAGGGCCTCCCCTCGTTGAAGTCCCCTCCATACGCTGTTCTTTCGCATGCAGAGATTAAAAGGGAGAACCAGCACGCGCGCGTCATTGCCAATGTATCCGATCCGGCGGGGGATGAGACGTATCTCTACCCGCTCACCCCCAGCCTGCAGCCTGGAAGCCTGGATATCACGAGATTCCGGGTAACATCCGATGACGATTTTGTGTATTTTTATCTGAAATTCAGAAAACTCTCGAATCCCGGATGGCATCCGGAATACGGTTTCCAGCTGACCTATGCCGCTATCGCCATCGATAAAGACGGCATCCCAGGGTCTGGCCGAACCGACGTGGGCATGAATTCGAAATTCATTCTTGACTCACGTTACGCATTTGAAGATATTATTTATGTCGGCGGAGGGGTCCGCGTCATGAACGATAGCGGAAAGACTCTGGCTGAGTATGTGCCGCTTGCCGGTGACGAACTAAAACCTCTCGGCGATGCTCCAAGGGGGAAAATTGAGTTTGCCGTGCCCGTGAAAATTCTTGGAAGACCCAGCCCCCGCTGGAATTTTTCGGTGCTCGTCGGTTGCCAGGATGATCACGGCGGCGCCGGGATCGGTGAGTTTCGAACCGTCGAAGCCACGCCCTCGGAATGGACTGGCGGGGGGAAAAAGGACTCCTCTCTGCCGAATGTGTATGATGTGATTCTTCCAAATCCTCATAAGGAGTGATGATGTCGAAGATCCCCCTGTTTCAGGTCGACGCGTTTGTCAGCGATAAAGAGTATTCGGGAAATCCCGCGGCCGTCTGCATTCTCGACCAAGAGGCCGATCCTGTCTGGATGCAGAATGTGGCGATGGAGATGAATCTCTCCGAAACGGCCTTCCTTCACCGGAATGGAGACGGCTACGATCTCCGCTGGTTTACTCCCTCTGTCGAGGTCGCCCTCTGCGGTCATGCAACTCTCGCCAGCGCTCATGTTCTCTGGGAATTTCAATTCCTGAAACCGGGCCTGGCCCAGTTTTATACGAAGAGCGGGACCCTCACTGCACGCAAAGACGGAGAGCGTATTGAGCTGGATTTTCCCGCGAAGGCCGAAACCAGGGCTGAACCTCCTGCATTGCTTCTCGAGGGGCTCGGCGTGTCCGCTCTCTATGTTGGGAAAAATCAATTTGATTACCTCGTCGAGGTGGATTCCGAAGAGACGGTGAGACGAATGAATCCCGACCACCGCGCTCTGAAACAGATCCCGGTGCGGGGCGTCATGGTAACGAGCCGCGCCTCGCCTCCATACGATTGCATTTCCCGGTTCTTTGCCCCGGGGTCCGGCGTTGACGAGGATCCCGTGACCGGGTCAGCGCACTGCGCCCTGGGCCCCTATTGGGCGGCGAAGCTCAAGAAAGATTCCCTCGTCGCCTATCAGGCATCCCCGCGCGGCGGCGTGCTCTACCTGCGGACTAACGGCGACCGCGTTAAGCTGGCGGGAAAGGCACGAACGGTGTTCAGGGCTGAATTGCTCTAAAACCCGCAATCTGACAGCCGGACGATTGCAAGGTGCGTCGATCCGTTGCAGTCTGACCAGATCCACTTTCCTCGTCGTCTGACAGATCCAGAAACCCGGTAGCGACTGCCCTACCAACGTGGCACCACTCCTTCGCTAGAATCGCAGTAAGTTTCTCAGAGTTTCTTAAAGAACCTCAGCCATTCTCTGAAAGTGGGGGGTGATGACCCCCCTCCCCATGGGGTAATCACCCCCCCCGAAAATAGGTGTATACCCCATTGATGGATCGGGTTTCCACGGTTAAATTGTTACAGACGACCCCAACCTCTCTGAAAGGAGTCCCAGGGGAATCATCTCCGTTTCACGTCGACCTTTCCTTCACCAATTAAGCCCCGGTGAGTCCATGATCGGATCAGCAGGGGACGCGCATGATGTGGCTGACTTCTATCCCTCCGGAAACACATTAACTGATTCTATCAATCTTTTATTATAGGAGGAATTATGACGTTCAATCATGACCTTTCGCCTGCCCGAGTTCTGTTTTTTGCAATCTTTATCGTATCTTTATGGCAGGTTTCCCCCGAGGGCGAGCTCCGGGCCCAATCCTCTCAGTTCACGGGTCACGAGAGTCATGCGATTTCGCTCAGCGATGCCGTTGAGCTTGTGAAGAATTTCAAGAACTCAGCGGCGACCGGTTCTGTCCTGGGAGAAGTTTTTTCTCGCGACGCTCTGCTCGCAGTCTTGAATCAGCCGCAATGCGTCGGTATTCGTGCCTATTACGGCAGGAAACTCACCGGAGCATCTGCTCTGGTAATTGTGGGGATCGACGCGACCGGCGCGGATCTAACCGGCGGTAACATACTTGAGTACGGGTTTCCTTGTCCACCAATCTGTGATGGAAAAAGCGCTCTCGAACGGTAACGATCCGATCCCGAACGCGTGAATCTTCCTCTCCTTGCGTATGTTGATCTGGCATCTAACGCCCTGCCGTTAGGTGCCAGTTTTTACAGGAGATCGCTTCTTGACAAGGAGCGGAGATTGCTCCTTGCGTATGTTTCGCTGGGCGCGACAACCGAATTTGTCACGTTCTTCATGGCTATCCGGCACATGCAGAACTTGTGGGTCCTCCATGTCTATAATCTGATAGAATTTGCCGTGCTGAGTATGTTGGTCGCTCCGTGGCAAAAGGGCCGAACGTTTGCAAAGCTGTTGCGATGGAGCATTCTTGCGTATTCGGGATTCTGGCTGATCTCCAAGTTCACTTTTGAACCTCTCTCCGGCCAGGCCGAGTTTACCAAAGCTGTCACCTCCGCGGTGATGATCGCCGCCGCTGTCGGAGCTGTGTTCGCCATCCGTTCCGCGGGGGCCTCGCCGCTGAGCCGGAATTTCCGGGTGTGGGCAGTTGCGGGGGTCATCGTTTATTTTGCGGGAAATATGACGCTCTTCCTGCTCCTGAATGTGTTGACGAACTTCCATGTTCAGGAAGCAATCGGCGTCTGGGTTTTGCACTGGAGCCTCACCATCGCGACAAATATCTGTTTTGCCTTGGCTTTCCTATGTCCGGTCCAACATCTGAGTTCTGGTGGATCCTCCTTGTAGGAACGATCGTCGCCCTTACCCTCGGGATCGGAATGGTCGCGCTCCTTTTCCTGAACGAGAGGACAAAGGCCAGACTGCAGAGGGAACATTTTGCGCTCCTTGAGGAGAATGAGCGGAGATACGCCGATCTTTTCGAAAATGTCTCGGATCTGGTCTATGTCCACTCGGCGACGGGCGTTGTCCTGAGCGTGAATCGGGTTGCTTCGACATTGCTCGGATACCCGCCGGATGCGCTTATCGGGAAGGATGTCACCGATTTTCTCTCCCCAGGAATGCGTCCAAAATTTGTAAGATATCTGAAGGCTGTTGCCGACTCCATGAAGGAAGTTTCGGGAGTGATCCCGGTTTTCTCCAGGGATAAGTCACGATTGTTCGTGTTCGAATTTCGGAGTTCGCCCGTGATCGACAATGGCAAGACCAGGGCCGTTCGGGGCATTGCCAGGGATATCACCGAGCGGGTGAGCTATGACCGTACCCTGCGCTCCGCTCGGCGAAAATCCGAATTGCTGCTCCACCAGGCGGTTGCGATGCAGGACCGATTGGCTCAGTTGAGCCGTCAGGTCATCCAGGTGCAGGAAAATGATCGTCTGCGGATCGGACGCGAACTCCACGACGAGATCGGTCAGACGCTGGCCGCGATCACCATAAACCTGGAGGTCTTGAAAAAGGATCCGGGAATTGCAACGAAAGACGCCCACGACCGGCTACAGGATGCTCAGGACCTGACCCGCGAGGTCATGGGGAGGGTGCGGCAGGTTCTTCAGGATCTTCTCCCCGAATCGCTTGACCAGGTGGGTTTCCTGCCTGTCGTCCGGGGATATTTGAGAGAATTCTCAAATCGGACAAAAGTGGCCATTGATTTTGTCGAATGCCCCTCGATAGAGCTGTTCGGCCGCTCGGAGAAGCTGGCGCTCTACCGAGTTCTGCAGGAATCGCTCACCAATATCGCTCAGCACGCTTCAGCGACCAGTGTCGCTGTGGAGTGCTCCCAGGAGGACGGGTGTTTCGTGCTGGCCATCCGGGATAATGGCCGTGGATTTGACCCCGATAACGTCAGCCGCAACTTTGACGGCTCGAGGCCCCATCTCGGATTGCTCGGAATGCAGGAGCGGATGAAACTTGTGGGAGGCAGTCTCGATATCAATTCAAAATCCGGCCGGGGAACCGCACTCCATGTGAGGCTTCCCATGCCGGGGAAGTGAGGGAAAAAATGTCGAAAATCGGCGTGCTGCTGGCTGACGACCATACAATTTTTAGGCAGGGGCTGAAAGCGCTCCTTTCGGCAGAACCTGATATCACCGTGGTCGGAGAAGCCGCCACGGGGAACGACGCTCTCGAGCTCGCCCGGGATCTTCGACCTTCGATCGTGATCATGGATATCACCATGCCGGAGATGAATGGGCTCCAGGCAGCGGCCAGAATCCACGAGTGCGACCCCTCCATCGGTCTGATCATTCTTTCAATGTCAGATGATGTGGAATGCGTTACGCACGCGATCCAGGCAGGGGTACGAGGTTATCTTGTAAAGCAAACCGCCTCCAGCGAGCTGATTTTCGCAATCCGTGAGATCAAGAAAGGAAACGCTTATTTCAGCCCCACCGTTTCGAAGGCGATTCTTCAGATCCGCGGCGCGACACCCCTCGAACCGGTTCTTACGCTCAGGGAACGCGAAATCCTTCAGTGTATATCCATCGGTCAAACGAATTCACAAATCAGCTCTACGCTCTGCCTGAGTACTAAGACGATCGAAAAGTACCGGCAGCAGATCATGAATAAACTGGACCTCCACGATGCCATTACACTCACCCGATACGCGATTCTGAAAGGAATTGTGAAATAACCGGTTTGCGAACGCCCCACGGATGATGGGGTGTTCACCCCCCTCATATATAGGTATATACCCCATTGCGGCATCCCCTCGTTCCGCATACATTGACATTACCTTCGTTTCACCACTTCACCCTCGAAACCCGGAGAGGCTGAATTCTCCGGGTAACAATCCAGGATAGGCGCAGAGAGATCTCGTTTCGCAGAGCTTTGGGCCGGGGGCTCCCCCATCCGGGAGGCAGTCGTCAGTGCATAAGCCATAGAAGCGTTGACGGGGGAACTGGTCTGTAATCGAGCCTCGGTTTCTGGGGACGATTTCGCAAGGGCCTTCCCTGCCCACTACCCATAGCTGTCGACGGATCCAGCGCACTTTTGCAAAAGTCTCACCATAGACTGGAAAGGGACGGACTGAGAGGATGATCCGTGTCGCCCGTGCGTCTGCCACGCCAGAGCGCACTCCTTCTTTTGCGCAGGCAGGAAAACAGAAAAAAACTCTAAAACCATTGGAGGTCGCAATGAAATTCTCTATTCTCATAGGTCTTCTTTGCGTCGGCCTCACGAGCGCGTTCGGCCAACCAACATATAAATTTAAACTGCAACTTGACGGTTATGGAAAGGATGACCAGATCAATGACGCGGCGGTCGATGTAAACGGCAATATTTATGTCGCCGGGTGGATCAAGAATACGTCGAATGAGTATGACTATCTTGTTGCAAAGTTCGACCGGAACGGTGTGCTGAAGTGGTTGCAGACGTACGACAATGGCAATAACGACCAGGCGAAATCAATCGCCGTCCAGGGCTCCTACCTGTTTATTACTGGGAAGAGCCAGTCCGGTACCGATTACGACATAGCATCCTTTGTTATCGATACGGGGGGAACAACCGTCATGAGCAATTCCAACGTGAAACGGTATGACTATAACTCCCTTAACCGAAATGACGACGCAGTCAAAATCCTGCCAGCAGGACCCGGATCAAACGTGTTTTACGTTGTCGGAATGAGCAGGGTCACTGTTTCCACCAAATACGACGTCACGATATTGAAATACGACGCCGTTCTCGGCTTCCAGGGAGACAGTCATTACGACAGCGGGGACTCGGATATCGTCGTAGGCGCTGCCCTGGTTCCCAATTCGGCGATCTATGTGCTCGCCAAGGCAGGGAGCTCCAATCCGAACTATCTCACCGTGAAGTATGACCTGAATATTGCCCAGCAGTGGGTGAAAACCTACGATAATGGGGGCTCCGACCTTCCTCTGAATCTGATCGCAGACACGTCCGGATGCTATGTAACCGGCACCAGCTACGCGTCGTGCGGCGACGCCGATGTCGCCACCATCAAATATACCCCCTCGGGAACTCAAAGCTGGGCGAACCGCTCGTATAATTGCTCATCGTTCCAGTTTGCGTCGGGAGGAATGGCTATAGATAACAACGCCGTTTATGCTGCTGGGTATCACGCAAACGGCTCACAGTTTTTCAAGATCGACAAGACGACAGGGGTGAACGCATGGTCGGGAGATGCTACGACGCCCTCCACCTGGACTACCATCAGGATTAATGGGACAACCGGGGACTTCTATACCAGCGGGACGACAAATGCCAGTCCTACGAAGTATGTTCTTGACAGATTTAATTCCTCAGGCACATTCCAATCGGAAACCATATACGATCCGAGCAATGCCGGAGGTGGCGGCCTCGGCAATCTCTGCGTCGGCATGGCGTCGAGCAATAATGACAGCAGTCTGGTGCTCTTCGGCTCCACAAATCAGAATACCCTCAGCGGGCTTCCGCAGGATCTGTTCCTTGTGAAGTACTATACCGGAGGTACTTTTACGTCGCGCGCCGCCTTCGTTGGGGGTTCTCCACAGTCTGCATCCGACCCGAATCAATATCAACTCTCGCAGAACTATCCGAATCCCTTCAATCCGGCTACCAAGATACGGTTCACTCTTCGGGAACCCGGACCCGTTAGTCTAACGATCTATGACCTATTGGGGAGAGAAGTGCGAACCCTGGTTCATAACGAGTACTACTCCCAGGGCCTCCATGAGGTGGATGTGAACGCATCGGATCTTGCGAGCGGAACGTATTTTTATCGGATCGTTGCAAACAACGGGAAGTTTCAACAGGTGAAGAAGATGCTTCTCATGAAATAGCGGCTATTACCTATGTGGAGGCAAGGGACGGGCGGCGGTTCCGATGGGGGAGCCGCCGCTTTTTTATCGGCTTCCTTGTCGCATTTGAGGAGTTTACAGTCCCGCAGATGCGGGTAAACAGCTCATTGGGTATCCGTCAGATCAAATCCGACTATGAGCTCTTGCCAGACGTCATGTGTTACCCTGAACTGACCGCCTATCTCGACCAAAACCCTCTACTCACCCCCTAGGTTCCATATTTTAGGCTTGCGTATTCAGCGTCTGATCTGGGGAAGAGAATCTCCGTCCCCAGATCCAGACAAAGGCCGATGCTGCCAGCCCGGGATACATCGGTTCAACGTTGAGTGGATAGCCGCCCCCTTGACCCTGTCCCGCGACTAACCACCCGGACGAAACCAACCATCCTGATAGCATTGAAAGGAATGCCATGCCGGGCGCGATTTTCCACCGCACGAAATAACTGGACATTAATGGAATCAATAATCCCGGGATGATCACCGTGCCGATCGTATACCACATGTTGATCACGCTCGGTATCAAGAGGGCCAGGCCTATGGACAAAAGAAAGGAAATGACAAGACACGCCTGAGTTGAACGCAGAGATGATTGTTCCGATGAGGCCGATCCCAGCGGTATCCCCTTCAAACGCAGCCAAAAATCCCTGCCTAGGGTCTGTGCCGAAACAAAGGCTAGTGTGTTGAGTGTCGACATGATTGTCGCAAGCATTCCGACATAGAAGAGACCCTTGGCTAGGGGGGGGAGCACCGTTTCCGCGAGCAGGGGATAGGCCCTCATCGGCTCGCTCAGGCCCGGGATCGCCGCCCGGGCGTAAAGCCCGGCCGTCGCGGTCAAGAAATCAAACGCGAGCCAGAATATGATGGAAATCAGAATCCCCCGTTGCGCGACAGACCCATCCTTTGCTGCATAACATCGCTGATGAAACGCTGGGTCGACGAGTGTCCAGAGGGCAATGAAGAACCAGACTATGATGTACTGCGCCGAATTGCCCCCGTGCCATGTGAGATGCAAGGGGGGGAGGTGCGAGGTGAGGAAATCTGTTCCACCGAATTTCATGTAACTGAAGGGAAGTATTACCGCGAATCCGGCGAACATGAGAAAAAACTCGAGAACGTCAGTCTCGACATCAGATCGGAATCCGCCGACATAAAGGTACGAGGCCGCCACGACCGCAGTGACAAACAGGCAAAGAGCCATGCTCCATCCGAAGAGCATCTGAAGAAACACGCTCAGCATCAGGATGTAGGGAGCGGGCGTCATCAGTATAAAGGTCAGGATCGATCCAAGAATCGCAGTCTTCCTGTCGTATTCTGCCTCGAGCTTATCGGGGATCGTGTAGAGGCCCGTTGCCCTTATCTTCTTGGCGAGGAACAGAGCGAAAATGGCCGCAAAGATGTAATATGGAACGCCCTGCACAACCCAGTTCGATATGCCGTACCGGTAGGAAAACTCTCCCACTCCGAGTATGCCTCCATACCAGGTGGATACCAGGGTCATGACGAAAATCGGCAGTGTCAACGATCGGCCTGCGAGAAGGAAATCCTCCTCGGTGCCTCGTGACTTCCGGGCCGCCCGGAAACCAACAAAAATCACAGCACCGAAGTAGAGGAAGATGACTGCGATGTCGGAAGGGGCAAGATGGATCACCGGGGATTACTCCTCCGTCGGGCGACAATCGGGTGAGCCTTCATCGGTGAAACCGGTAAAGGAGCAGTGTTCCGGTCACGACCGAGATTGTCACCGGGCGCCCTACCGCCTGGTTGCTGATACCCTCCCGCACTCCCAACTCGAGCATGGCATCCTGTAAAGGATAGAGCAGGTTTTCCGTCGTAATCCCCGTGCAGCGCTCAAGAGGTATAAGCGAAATTTTCTCACCCGCTGCAGCTTCGAATGTGACAAGACCATCGATGCGGCTCAGCGTCCCCACGCTGTCGATCAGCTCAAGGTGAGCTTTCGGAAATTTCTTGAAACATCCGAGTGCGCCGGTGACATGGTCCACGCGGTCTCCCGAGGCACCGATCACATCAATCTGCGATGCTTTTTGCTCGATGCAGAATTTGATGGCCTTCTCAAGGTCTGTGCTATCCTGATCTGCGATGCGGAGCTGTCTTGCCCCGCTGAAGTATTGCAGTGTCGAAGGCACGACGGAGTCGAAATCACCGATTATGACGTGGGGAACAATCTCCAATTCACGTGCATGGTTTGCCCCGCCGTCCGCGCAGACGATCAGCCCCGACCGCGCAGCTGTCCTACGGGTTAGATCCGCGGCGGGAATAGAGCCGTTGGCGATGATGAGGGCCCGCATTCAGAATCTCGCCACGATCCCGAAGAGATAATTCCGCTCGGCCGCCGGGAAAAATTTTTCCCCTTCCCCGCCAGCAAAGTACAGCCTGTTAAATATATTCCGCACCTCGCCCCGAAGGGTGAACTCCGAGTTGAATCCTAGGAGATCCAACAGGATTTCGCCGTTGACAACGATATAGTCGTCGTTCTTATTCGCCTCGTTCTTGAAATTGTCGGTGTAAAAACTCCCCACATACTTGACCGTGAGCGAGGACGCAATGCTTCCTCCCCGGTACGAGAGCCGCAGGTTCCCGAGAAAGTCGGGAAAGCCCGCGATCGGGTTTCCGTCGAGCGAAACCGGCGCGTACACCGCTGCCCCCGTCGCATCGGTGGAAGGAACGTATTCGGTGTGCCGGATAAGACGATTGCTCGAGATCGCCGCGTTTCCCCCAATCGTGATGGCATCCGAGAGCCCAGCCGAACCCTCAATCTCGACCCCAAGATGGCGTGTTCGCTCGGCATTGCCTGTTACAGGCTGGCCGAAGATGTCCACCTGCCCGCTCTTGACGAGCTCATCGGTGAATTCCATCCAGAAGAAACTTGCTGAAAGCTGTGCCCTGACAGTCTTGAGTGACCCCCCCACTTCGATGTCAAGAAGATGCTCAGGCTGAGCCAGCGGCTGGGTGAAGTCATAGCGGACGACCCCGCCTGTGGTGTCTCCCCTGAATTGCGGCGCTGCCCCAAAATAGGTGTCCTCCGCAGCATAGAGGTTCCTGAGCGTCGGTTCCCTCGATGTGTAGGCTGCCGATGCGTAAGCATTGAGGTTGTCGGAAAAATTCTCGTTCAGCCCGATGCGGGGATTGACGAAGAAATAGGGGTAGGAAAAGTTGTTCCCCAGAAATTTCTCGTTTTGAATTCCGTAACGGTTCCAGGCAAGCTGGATCTCCGCCATGACGTTTGTCTTTTCGTCTGCGCGGTACAGCTCATGACCATAGAGCGAAAAAATGTCCTTCTCACCGTTGTATTCCTAGACCCTGAAGTCGGGGGCAAAGGCAGCGGAAGGTGATTGCGTGGACAAATCG
>JACXTT010000775.1_pt1 | contig 54536 bp, 58 predicted proteins | sample 9270951 | NCBI WGS metagenome assembly JACXTT01 (sample SAMN15532306, study PRJNA645909) | rock metagenome | isolation source: weathered quartz diorite | place: Puerto Rico | collected 2017-06-21
GACGACCGCGATCGAGCCACCGCGCCCGAGCGTCGCCGCCGCCAGCACCGCCGCCGCGCCGGTCCGCAGGGACGTGACTGCGGCGGCGTCGAGCACGGCCACGAGCATCCCGGTCTCGGCGTCGTTGAGCACGACGAGCCCGGTGACGGTCGGCAGCCCGAGCGCAGGGTTGCCCGGAAACGACGTGACCCACTTCAGCAGCGCGTGTCCGCCGCCGATGGCAGGCATCGCCCGGAAGTCACCAGCCGGGTAGTTGGTCACGTACAGCTTCGGCTGCATCGACCACTCGCCGCGCGCGTAGGCGACGAACCCCTCGCGGACGGCCTCGTAGGCCTCGACGGGCGAGACGGCGCGCTCGACATCCGCACGCCCGAAGAAGGGAACGCTCACGTCTCCTTGACTGCGCCGATCAGCTTGACCACCGAGTCCTTCGCGTTGCCGAACAGCATCGTCGTCTGCGGCTCGAGGAACAGCTCGTTGTCGATGCCGGCGAAGCCCGGGGCCATCGAGCGCTTCATCACCACGACGCTGGCGGCCTTGTCGACGTCGAGGATGGGCATGCCGTAGATCGGGCTGGAGGGATCGCTGCGCGCCGCAGGATTGACGACGTCGTTGGCACCGATCACGAGCGCGACGTCCGTCTGCGGGAACTCCGAATTGATCTCGTCCATCTCCTTCAGCTGGTCGTAGGGGACGTTCGCCTCGGCGAGCAGGACGTTCATGTGCCCCGGCATGCGGCCCGCAACTGGATGGATCGCGTACAGGACGTCGACGCCTTTCTCCTCGAGCAGCTCCGCGAGCTGGCGGACGTCGTGCTGTGCCTGTGCGACCGCCAGCCCGTATCCGGGCACGACGACCACCCGGCGGGCGAACGAGAGCTGGACCGCCACGTCCTCCGGCGTCGTGGCGCGGACCGTCCGGCCGTCGTCGGCGCGCGCCTGGCCGGCGCCCGTCTGAACCTGGCCGAAGGCGCCGAAAAGCACGTTCGTCACCGAGCGGTTCATCGCCTTGCCCATGAGGAGCGTGAGCAGCGTGCCGCTCGCCCCGACGAGCATTCCCGAGACGATCAGCACCGTGTTCGAGAGGACGAAGCCCGTGGCCGAGGCAGCGAGGCCCGTGAAGGCGTTCAGGAGCGAGATCACGACCGGCATGTCGGCGCCGCCGATCGGGAGCACGAACAGCACGCCGAAGAGGAGCGAGAGCAGGATCACGAGCACGATCACCCACTGGCCCTGCGCGCCGGCTATGGCGGCGATGCCGAGCGCGGCGGCGCCAGTGACCACCAGTGCGTTGACGATGTTCTGCGCGGGGAACACGATCGGCCGCCCACCGATCAGCTCCTGGAGCTTCGCGAAAGCCACCAGGGACCCGGCGAAGGAGATCGAGCCGATCAGCGCGGAGAGAACGATGGAGACCACCTCGGTGCCTCCGATCCGGCCCGACGCGGGGGCGAGCCGGTGGAACTCCGCCAGCGAGACGAGCGCCGCCGCGCCGCCGCCGACCCCGTTGAACAGGGCCACCATCTGCGGCATCGCGGTCATCTTCACCGTGCGAGCGCCGACGACGCCGATCGCCGTGCCGATCGCCGCCGCGACGACGATCAGCGCCCAGTTCGAGATGCCTTCCTGCAACAGCGTGGTGCCGATCGCGATCAGCATGCCGACGCCGCCGATCCAGTTACCCCGTCTCGCATGTCTCGGGGAAGAGAGGAAGCGCAGGGCGAGGATGAAGCAGACGATCGTCGCCAGGTAGAGAAGGCCTGTGACGTTGGGATCGGAGATCACTGCGGGCGTTTCTGTTCGTCGCGGGGCTCCGGGCGCCGCTTGAACATCTCGAGCATCCGGTCGGTGACGAACCAGCCGCCGACGACGTTGGCGGTGGCGAGCACGAGCGCGACGAACCCGACGATCTTCAGCAGCGTGTCGTCTGCCGTGCCGAGGATCAGGAGCGCGCCCACGACGACGATGCCGTGGATGAAGTTCGTTCCCGACATGAGCGGCGTGTGCAGCATCGTCGGCACCTTCGAGATCACCTCGAAGCCGAGAAAGATCGCGAGCACCAGGATCGTCAGCTCGATCACGAGCGTCAGATGACTCATGCGCGCTCCTCGTCGGCGGTGGCTCCCGCCGGGCGCGTGACGCACGCGCCGCCGGTGATCTCGTCGGCGAAGTCGAGCGTGAGCTCGCCTCCGGGCGCGAGGTGCTGGAGGAGCGCCTGTACGTTGCGTGCATAGAGGCGGCTGGCGTCGGCGGCCATCAGCGACGGCAGGTTGGTGAGCCCGACGATGGTGACACCGTCAGCATCTGTCTCAGCGCCGGGCTGTGTCAGCTCGCAGTTGCCGCCGGCCTCGGCGGCCAGGTCGACGATCACGGATCCCGCGCGCATCTTGCGCACGGCGTGCGCCGGGATGAGTCGTGGGGCGGGCCGACCCGGGATCAGCGCAGTGGTGATCACGATGTCGAACTCCGGAATCCGCTCCTCGAGCGCGTGCTGCTGCTCGGCTTGCTGCTCGGGCGTCAACTCGGTCGCGTACCCGCCGGCGGTCTCGTCCGCGCGTACGCCGAGATCGAGAAAGGCTGCTCCGAGCGACTCGACCTGCTCCTGTACCGCCGACCTCACGTCGAATGCGGAGACGACGGCGCCGAGCCGGCGCGCCGTTGCGATCGCCTGGAGCCCCGCGACGCCGGCACCGAGGATCAACGCACGCGCGGGCGCAACCGTCCCGGCGGCGGTCATCAGCAGCGGAAACATCTTCGGCGACCGGTCTGCGGCGAGCAGAACGGCCTTGTACCCGGCGACGGTCGCCTGGGAAGACAGGGCGTCCATCGATTGCGCCCTGGTGATGCGCGGGATCGACTCCATCGCGAACCCGATCACGCCTCGAGCGCTGAGCCGGGCAATGCCCTCCGTGTCGGTCAGCGGTGCGAGAAAGCCGATCAGCACGACCTTGTCGGCGAGCTTCCCGGCTTCGGCGGCGCTCGGCGGCGCGACCCGGACGACGGCTTCGGCACCACGAGCTCCGGCACTCGGCTCGGCGACGTCCGCGCCGGCCTCCGCGTAGGCATCGTCCGTGAAGCCGGCCGCAGCGCCGGCATCCCGCTCGACCGTGACCTGGAACCCCTCGCCGGCGAGACGCTGAACGACCTCAGGCACGAGCGCGACGCGGCGCTCGCCGGGAGCCGTCTCACGGGGCACCGCGACTCGCATCGGCGCAGATGGTACGAGAAGGGATCTGCGACCGGGGCGGGAACCAGTTGCCGTGTCCGGTCTCGCTCCCTACGCGGCCGCGATGGGCGTCTGCGACCCCGAGCTCGGGGATCACGCCGCCCGCGTCGGCGTCTTCGCGGACACGATCGCCCGGCGCCTCGGCTGGAGCGACGAGCAGCTGGAGGACGTCCGCCTGGGTGCCGCGCTGCACGACGTCGGCAAGATCGCCGTACGCCAGGACCTACTCCGCAAAACCGGAGCGCTCGACGACGACGAGCTCGCACAGATCAGGGCGCACCCCGTCGAAGGAGCATGGCTGATCGCGGGCGTGCGGTCACTCGTCCGCGCTCTTCCCTACGTGCTCTTCCACCACGAGCGCTGGGACGGCGCGGGCTACCCGACCCGCCGTGCGGGAACCGAGATTCCGGTGGAGGGGCGGATCCTCGCCGTCGCCGACGCCTTCGACGCCATGACCTCGGTGCGCCCCTACCGCGACTCGCTCGCGACCGAGGCGGCGCTCGAAGAGGTCGCTCGCTGCGCGGGCTCGCAGTTCGACCCGCTCGTCGCCGAGATCTTCCTCGGGGCGTGGTCGGACGGCGCGATCGTGACCGGGTCAGCGCTCGCAGCGACCGGTTGACGGCCCGGCCCGGCCCGGCCCGCTAGGGCTGGTACTGCTGATCGAGCTCCCTCACCGTGTCGATGCGGACGCGGATCCAGATGCCCGAATCGAGGGGCTCGAACAGCTTGCGGTGCGGGCCGCCGTTGACGACGCGCGCCAGTTCGGGAACCGGGATCGCCACCGAGGAGATGCCCGAGCCGTCGTTGGCGAGGACCGTGACGCGAGCGCTCAGAGGAAGGATGTACGTCAGCACGCGGTGCCCCTCTTCGACGATGTAGTTGTCGTTGGGGACATCGCCCGATCCGGTGTCCTGCTTCTTCGCGCGGCCGGCGGTGATCCCGCTCGTGAACCAGGCCGGATCGAACCCGACGAGGTAGTGCCCTCCCCGACGGGTCATCGTCTTGATGTGACCGTAGAGCGTCAGCTGACCCGCAGGTGCGGCCGGCGGCAGCGGTAGGAAGCCCGACTGCGTTCTCGCGACGGCGGCGGACGATGTCGACAGTGACAGCAGGCCGGTGGACATTGCGATGGCCGCTGCCGCGACCGCCGTGCCCCCGATGATGACGAACGACCGTTTCATCGTGCCTCTCTTTCGGATCTCGGGTGTCTGTGAACGGGAGCGAGTTCCACCCCGTCGCGGGCATCCGCCAGAAGGACTCTGGAAGGCTTCTGCAGAGGTTTCCTACGCCGCGACAGCGTCGAGCCCTGCCCGCGTCCGGCGCCGATCACGGGCGCTACTCGCACGGCTCCGCGGTTGTTCAAGACTCCGTTGAGTCCGCCGGCTCAACCTTGACAGCCTAACATCATAAGTTAATAATCTCCCAACGTCGACGCGCGTCGACGACATCGCTCGAGAGGCTGGGATGGCAGAGGGAGCCCGAGTTGAGCTGACGCGCCTGTCGCCGGGACAGCAGTGGACCGGGGGGTGGCGACTGCGCTAACCGACGCGCGGGCTTCCGCCTGGCAGCGAATCGCGTCCCACTGGAGCCGGACAAAGCACACGAGCGGACGAAGGAGTGCTCACCCTCATGAGAATGCAGCTCAACGCCAAGGTTTTCGCAGTTGCGGTCCTGTCGTGTGCCCTCGTGATCGCAGCAGCTGCGAGCAGCGCATCGGGTCTGGGATCCCGCAGCAGCAAGAAGCAGACGATCACCGTCTGGCAGTTCTGGTCGGGGTTCGCCGTCGGTCTCGGGCCTCTGCAGAATAAGCTGGACGCCGAGTTCGAGGCGCGTAACCCGCAGTACACGGTCGCCGACGTCCCAATCTCCTTCACCCAGATGGGGACGAAGCTCACCGCCGCGATCGCGGCGAACAGCGGCCCCAACGTCGTCAGCGTCTTCCCGGGTGTGGCGGGGGCGGCGTACCGCAACGGCCTCATCCCACTCCAGGGCTTCCTCAAGCCGGCAGACAGGAAGAACTGGCGGCTGCTCAACATCGCCGCGGGCCCTGGCGGCGACATCCTGGCGATTCCGTGGACCGAGTACGGCTACTTCGTGTACTACAACAAGGCCCTCTTCAAGAAGGCCGGCCTCGATCCCAACAACCCGCCCAAGACGTGGGCGCAGTTCATGGCCGCCTGCAAGGCGCTGAAAGCGCACGGCATCACTGCCATCTCGGGTGGGTTCAAGGACGGCTACGAGTGGGAGTGGTGGGCGTATCCGCTGCTCGACCAGCTGATGTCGCCGTCGGTGACGAAGCAGTGGCTGCAGTACAACTACCCGATCACGTCGCCCGAGTTCCAAACGGCGTGGACGGCGATCAAGAACCTGGGCCCGTACTACGCGAAGGACGCGTTCGGGCTCACCCTCTACAACGACGCCTACAACAACTTCAACAGCGGCAAGGCCGCCATGGTGCTCGACGCGCCGCTCCTGTCGAACGTCGTCGGGGCGCAGAAGGCTCTTGGCACCGCCAACCTGGGCGTCTTCGCCGTCCCACGACTCCCCGGGTCGCACTACCCGCCGTTCGTCGACGCAGGTCCGAACTCGGGCTGGAGCATCACCAAGTGGACGAAGGACACCGCCGGCGCCTGGGCCTACATCAAGTGGATGGAGAGCAAGGAAGCGCAGGGCCTGGCGTGGTCCATGGCCCACCTCATCCCGAACAACGCGCAGGTGGCGACGCCTACGAGCAACGCTGCGTTCAAGACGATCCTCGCCGCGATCAAGAACCCGCTCAGCCACACCATCTACGTCGGCTTCCCCGTCTCGGTGCTCGCGATCAACGAGCGCTACGCCGGTGAGATGATCACCGGCAAGGCCTCGACCGACTCCGTGCTCAAGCAGATGGAGCAACTGCGTCAGACCCTGAAACCGAAGATCGTCGGGTAGACGGGAGGCGTTCTCGAGGGCAAGGGCGCGTCCGATGACGGCTGAGGAGCGATGAGCGTCGGCGCGCTGCCGCACGGCACGGGCCCGGCGCCGTGGGCACGCGCGCGGGCATGCGCGCAGTCGCTCCTGGCGGCGCTCCCCTACGTCGCTCCGCTGCTCGTCGCTGCAGCCCTGGTCGTGCTGGCGCCGGCGTTGTGGGGGCTGTCGCGATCGGTGTTCAACTGGCAGCCGGGCAGCAGCAGTCCCTACGTCGGCCTGGACAACTTCAGGCTGCTGGCCAACTCGACGACCTTTCGGACGATCCTCGTCAACGAGGGCGTCTACCTCCTCGGTCTGCCGCTGTGGACGATCCTGCCGCTCCTGATCGCGGTCTTCCTCTTCGCCCGGGTGCGGTTCGCGGGGCTGATCCGGACGCTGATCTTCCTGCCGGCGGTCGTGTCCCCTGCGCTGCTGGGGATCATGTTCACGCCGATCCTGGCGCCGAGCGGTCTCGTCAACACGACGTTGCGAAGCGCCGGGGTGGGCGGGCTGGCGCATGCCTGGGTCGACGACCCCAGCCTCGTCAAGCCGACCATCATCGTGCTCCTCGCCTGGGCGAACGTCGGTCTGGGCGTGGCCATCTTCACAGCGGCGCTGACGAGCATCCAGCCCGAGTTCCTCGACGCGGCGGCGGTGGCGGGGGCGACCAGCTGGCAGCGCATCAGGTACGTCATCCTCCCCGGCATCCGTCGGACGCTGATCCTCTGGATGACGTTCCAGGCGCTGGGAGTCTTCCTCTGGCTGTTCGGCTTGATCTTCGCGCTGACCGCGGGCGGCCCCGGGAACTCGAGCACCTCGATCGACTACGACATCTTCACGAACACGATCACGAACGGCATCTTCGGGGTAGGCGCCGCCGAGTCGGTGTACCTCCTCGCCATGGTCGTCGCCATCGCCGTGATCGCCTGGATGATCGGCCGGCGCTGGTCGCATGACTGATCACGCTCCATCGGTTCCGGTCGCCGGCGTGCACACCGCGAGGCGCAACGTGCGCAAGGACCTCAGGCTGGTCGCCCGCAACGTCGGCGCCCTCGCGTTGACCGTGCCGTTCCTCTACCCCTTCTACTTCCTCGTCATCACGGCCTTCAAGTCGAATCAGGGCTACGCGAACAACCAGCTCGGCCTGCCTCATCCGTTCGTCTTCACGCAGTTCTCCTCCGCCTGGGACTCGGGCAGTCTCGGCCGTTCGCTCCTCAACTCGACGATTGCGGCCGGCATCGGAGCGCTCGTGGCGATCGTGCTCTCCGCGCCGGCAGCGGACTGGTGTGCGCGCACGCGTTCTAGGACCAAGAGCATCGTGCTGGGCACGGTCGCGTGCATCTGGATGATCCCGATGATCATCTGGATCATCCCGATGTTCGTCGAGCTGAGCAGGGCTCACATGACGAACAACCTGCTGGTCCTCGGGTTCATCTACGGGGTGACCAACACGCCGCTCGGGCTCTATCTGCTGTATGCGTACCTGGCCGACGCGGTACCGGGGGAGATCCGGGAGGCCGCGATCGTCGCGGGCGCGAAGCCCCGGCACATCTTCTTCATGATCTCCCTGCCGATCAGCCTGCCCGTCCTCGTGACGATCGCCGTGCTCGCGTTCGTCTGGAGCTGGGGAGACGTCCTGATCGCGGCCGTCCTCCTGCAGTCCCAGCACGACTGGACGGTGACGCTCTCCGCGACGAGCTTCGTCTCCCGCTACGGCGTCTCGATCCAGCAGGAAGCGGCGGCGGCGATCATCTCGATGCTGCCCATGGTGGCCATCTTCGCCGTCGGCCAGCGGGGAATCGTCAAGGGCCTCACCGTCGGCTCGGGGAAGTGAGCTGAGCTTCGTGGAGACACGCAACGAACAAGGAGGAGACGTGGTCGCGGTCAGCCTCGAAACCGTGAGCAAGGTCTATCCCAACGGCTTTCATGCCGTCGACAACGTCGACCTCCAGGTCGACAAGGGCGAGTTCATGGTGCTCGTGGGTCCGTCCGGCTGCGGCAAGACGACTCTGTTGCGCATGGTGGCGGGTCTCGAGGAGATCTCGTCCGGAACCCTCCGCATCGGCGACCGCGTTGCCAACGACGTGCCGCCGGGCCGTCGCGACATCGCGATGGTTTTCCAGAGCTACGCCCTCTTCCCGCACATGACCGTGGCGCAGAACATTGGCTTCCCGCTCAAGCTGCGGCGCGTCGCGAAAGCCGAGATCGCCAGCAAGGTGCGCGACGCCGCCAAGATCCTCGGGCTCACCGACCAGCTGTCGCGCAAGCCGGGGCAGCTGTCCGGCGGTCAGCGCCAGCGCGTCGCGATGGGAAGGGCAATCGTGCGTGAGCCAACTGTCTTCCTGATGGACGAGCCGCTCTCGAACCTCGACGCGAAGCTGCGTGTGCAGATGCGGGCCGAGGTGAGCCGGATCCAGCGTCGCCTCGGCGTCGCCACGCTGTACGTGACGCACGATCAGACGGAGGCGCTGACGATGGGGAACCGGGTCGCCGTGCTCCGCTCGGGCGTGCTGCAGCAGTGCGACAAGCCCCAGGTCCTCTACGATCGCCCGGCGAATCTCTTCGTGGCCGCCTTCATCGGCTCGCCGGAGATGAACCTCTACGAGGCCACACTCGGTGAGGGAGCGTCCCGGCTCCGGCTCGGCTCGCAGGAGATCGCGCTGCCGCAGACGGTGCGAGGGGACCGCTCTGGGCTCGCCGCGTATGCGGGACGGAGCGTTGTCGTGGGCATGCGACCCGAGCACCTTCCCGCCGCTGCCTCGGACGCGGCCGGCTCGGTGCTGAAGGGCGACGTCACGCTCAGCGAGGGCCTGGGGTCGCAGCTGCTGGTGCACTTCACGATCGACGCACCTCGCGTGCACAGCGAGGACGTCCGGGCCGCCGAGGAGGAGCAGCTCTCCGAGAGTGAGGTCGCGTCCTTCGCCGACTCGATCGCGCTCGTCGACTCCCGCGCTCCGATCAGCACCGGCGCGCAAGCATCCTTCGCGGTCGACGCCGAGCGGCTGCACTTCTTCGACCCGGCCACCGGCGCCGCGATCTGATTACGCCAGATAGTTCGGGGCGACGCCGAGGATGGCCCGCGCCGTGACGTCCTCGTAGTTGCGGTACTCGTGACGCGACCCGATCGGGAGGTAGCAGGCGTCGTCCGGGCCGAGCTCGAAGACCTTGATGTCGTCCTCCTGCCAGGCGCGAACCAGCAGCCGACCCTCGGTGAGGTAGAGGATCTCGTCACCGCCGTGCGCGTGCACCGCAGAGGCCTGCCCGGGGTCGACCTCGACGACGCCGGCGGTGAGGTGCTCGGTGCTCACGAAGAGCCCGACGAGAACGCCCACGTCGCGGCGCCAGACGAGGTCGCGGCGCTCGAGCCTTCGCAGGGAGCCGGCCATCCGGCCGGCGCCCGTGAGCGTTCCGAGCACGTCGTCGGCCGCATACCGGCTCTCCTCCAGGTAGGGCCGGGTACGCGCGTACGCGCCGGACGTGCCGGTCGACGGAGGCGGCGCGAACAGCTCCAGGACGCGCAGGGGCTCGGTGCCCTGCGCGAACGCGTGGTGCCACGTGTCGCGACGAAGGAACACGCTCTCACCCGCCTCGATGCGCTCGACCTCGCCCGTCTCCGGATTGGCGATCGCCATGGCGCCGGAGAGGACGTAGAGAAGCTCGTCGGCGCCGAAGACCGTCCGGTGGTGGGGCGAGTGGGTGAACGAGCCCTGGGGCTCGAGCCCGAACACGAGCGCGTGCACAAGCCCGCTCGACACGTAGATCCAGTCCGCGACCAGCCCCGCCTCCGGGTCACCCCACAGATGGCGACTGGCAGCCGCGCGCGTGATCACGGCGGGCCCGTCGAAGGTCGGCCGCGGCGACGGCCGATACGTGCCGGCCGCGTCGCCTTGACCGGGCAAACTCATAAAGTCATAATATCTGACTCGTGTCGAGTCTTCAACCGCCCCGAGAGGGGCAAGAGGAGCTGGCCCAGCGCTGGAGCGACCATATGCGCGGCGTCTCGCTCGCGCGGCACTCGAGCGTACCGCTGCACGCGCGCATCAGCCAGCTGCTGGTCGATCTGATCGAGCGAGGAGAGCTCGCTGCCGGGGAGCAGCTGCCGCCGGAGCGCTACCTGGCCGAGCTCTTCGGGGTCTCGCTCGCACCCGTGCGGCAGGCGATCCTCGACACGGTGAGCAAGGGGTTGCTCGTGCGCCGGCGTGGTCAGGGGACGTTCGTGCGCGGCCCGGGGCTCGAGGAGAAGATCTCGATACTGCCCTCGCTGACCGAGAGCCTGCGAGGCCAGCAGGTGGAAGTTGCCACGCAGGTGCTCCGCCACGAGGTCGTCGAGACACCCGCCGAGATCGCGGCGGCGCTCGAGCTCCGCACCGGGAAGTCGGTGTTCCTCGAGCGGCTGGCGATCGTCAGCAAGGAGCCCGTCGCGCTCCTGCAGACGTATCTCTCGGCTCGCGCGTTTCCGGGTCTCGCCGACGTCTCGTTCGTCGACCAGTCGCTGTACGAGCTCCTGCACAAGCGCTACGGGACGACGGTGACATGGGCGGAGAGCGTCATCGACGTCGCGCGGTGCTCGTCCACCGAGGCCGAGAAGCTCGACGTTCCCGTCGGCGAGCCGCTCCTGCGCGTCGAAGGCACCGCGTTCGCAGAGCCGAGGAAGCCAGTCGAGTACTTTCGCGTGCTGTACCGCTCGGACCGGGTCCGGTTCAACATCGAGTCGCGGCGAAAGACGGACCGAGTCGTTCGGCTCGTCCCGACGACCGAAGACGCCGATCGCCGGCCGGAGGCACGGCGCAAGACCGGAACTGGTAGTCGCCGGTGACATGAGCACCGTACGCGTGGCGTTCATCGGCGTCGGGGACGTGGCCGAGCGCGACTACCTCCCCGAGTGGCATCGGCTCGCGGAGCGGGCCGAGATCGCGGTGATGTGCGGGCGCACAGCCGACCGCCTGAGGCGCGTCGCCGAGGAGTACGGCGTGGCGCGCTGGACGACGGACTATCGCGAAGTCGTGGCGGTTGACATCGACGCCGTCGTCAACCTCACCCCGATCGGCGCTCACGACGAGATCACCCTGGCCGCGCTCGAGGCCGGACGTCACGTCTACACGGAGAAGCCTTTGGCGTCGACGTCGGAACGGGCGCGGGCGCTGCGCGACATCGCGGCCGGCGCGAGCCTCGTGCTCGTCTGCGCCCCGAGCGTGCTGCTCTTCCCGCAGGTTGTGCGGGTGCGGGAGCTCCTCGCCTCGGGGGAGCTGGGAACGATCCGCTCGGCGCGAGCGCAGGCGCTCGCGGGCGTCCCGCCCTGGCCCGGCTACGGCTCCGATCCGTCTCCCTTCTTCGAGGCCGCCGCAGGGCCGCTCGTCGACATGGGCGTTTACCCGCTCCACGTGCTGACCGGGCTCCTCGGCCCGGTCTCCCAGGTGGCCGCGTTCGCGTCCAGGGGGCCTGCGAGCTTCACGGTGACGGACGGTCCCTTCGAGGGCACCGTGGTGCCCATCGAGTCCGAGGACGAGTGGCAGCTGCTGGCCCGCGTCGGCGACGACTGCATTGCTTCCGTCGAGGCGAGCTTCGCCACGGTGGGGAGCGCGGCTGCCGACTGCGAGCTCCGCGGCGAACGCGGGGCCGTGGCCTTCAGCCTGTTCGACGTCGCGGCTCCCGTGTCCGTTCTCCGCGCGGGCACGGAAGAGTGGGTCGATCTGCCCGTCGAGCGCGAGCGAGACGGTGGCCCGGATCATCTCCTCGGTATCGAGCATCTGGTGGATTGCATCCGCGAGGGAGGGCCCGTGATCCCGAGCGCCGATCACGCCGTTCACGTGCTCGAGATCATCGAGGCGGCGCGCGAGTCCGCCGGTACCGGCCAGGCCGTCGCCGTCGCAGCTCCGCGGACGTGGAGCGGTCCTGTGCCCGTAGGAGCGGCACGGTGACCACGGGCTCCGGCCCGGTGCGGCTCGGCATCGTGGGCGTCGGGGCGCTCACGCTGCGCGCCCTCCTGCCCCACCTCTGCGAGCCCGATCTCGACGGCGTCGTCTCCGTCACGGCGCTGTGCGACCCGGTGCCCGATCGGGCGCGTGAGGCCGCGAGCGCGTACGGCGTCCCGAAGCACTACGAGACGATCGAGGAGCTCGTCGCCGACGCCGAGATCGACGCGGTGACGATCGCGTCGCCGATCGGACTGCACGCCGGGCACGGGCGATTGGCATTGCGCGCCGGCAAGCATGTGCACTTCAACAAGACGATGAGCACGACCGTCGCCGAGGCGGACGAGCTGATCGCGATCGCGGAGGGGGCGGGGCTCCGGATCGTCGCGTCGCCGGGAGAGGTACTCCGTCCGCAGCTGACGCGAACACGCGAACTGATCGCGGAGGGCGCCATCGGGCAGCTCAGCTGGGCGGTCTGCGGCTGCGCATTCGGTCGCTATCACGAGCAAGAGACGGAACGGCTCGATTCGTCGAAGTCGCCGATCGACCCTACGTGGTATTTCAAGCGGCCCGGCGGCGGCCCGCTGTACGACATGACCGCCTATGCGCTGCACGGGCTCACGAGCGTCCTCGGGCCGGCGAGACGGGTGACCGCGCTCTCTGGTCTCGTTGTGCCGGTGCGTGAGTTCGCGGGGCGCGCGATCGAGGCGGAGATGGACGACAACACGGTTGCCCTCCTCGATTTCGGCGGCGCTGCGTTCGCGGTCGCGACCGGAACGGCGGGCGGGACGATCATCGAGGACTTCGCAGCCGGGTGTTTCTTCGGCACCGAGGGCGAGATCCGCGGGCTGCTCCTCAACGGGGAGCCCTTCGACTTTCCGGGGAGAGAGCTGACGACCGGTGCTCCCTCGTGGGACTGGGACGTGCAGATGCGCGTGCTGCCTCACGTTACGGGCCGTCACCGCGAGATCCCCGAGGCGCACGTCTTCGAGGACATCATGCAGCTCGTGGACTGGGTGCGGGACGGTACGCCGTCGCCCGTGACTGCAGACCACGCGCGCCACGTGATCGACATCATCGAGAGCACCTATCGCTCCGCCGAGACCGGCTCGGCGGTCGAGCTCACGACGTCATTCGAGTGGGAGGCGGTGCCGGCCCCGCGAGTCTCGTGAAGCTGACCCGGCAACACGTCGCCGACGCGGCCGAGATCGCGGCGGGCTGGATCGGGTATCAGGCGGCGATGCGGGGGACCCCCGCCGTGTCGTTTGCTTTCGGATACGACGGACGACCGGTGCTCGCCGCCGCCCGCGGGCTGGCCGATGTCTCGAGTGGCACGCCTGCCACTCCCGACACTGGCTACCGGGTCGCTTCGATCACGAAGACGTTCACGGCCACGCTCGTCATGCAGTTGGTCGAACAGCGCAAGGTACGGCTCGACGAGCGGGTCACGTCGTACCTCGCCTGGCTGCGACCCGCGATGGCCGGGTCGGACGTGACGGTTCGTCACCTGCTCACGCACAGCGGCGGCGTGGTCGCGGACGGCTCCTGTGCGTGGTCCGGGGACGACTTCCCGACCAGAGAGCGTTTCCACCGCGAGGTTCTCGCGCGGCCGGTCTTCGACGAGCCGTCGGCCGGATTCCGCTACTCGAACGTCGCCTATGGGCTGCTGGGCGAGATCGTCGAGCAGGTGACCGGAAGACGATTCGGTCTGGCGCTCGTGCGCGGTATCGCGCGACCGCTCGGATTGGAGGCGTCGGGCACGCGTCTGACGCCGCCTCTGCGGAGAACGCTCGCGACCGGGTACTGGCGGACACGACCAGGAGAGGAGCCGCGACCGGCAGCGGGAGAAGACGCCGGCGCCTACGAGCCCGCGGGGGGCCTGGTCTCGACGGTGAAGGACATGCTGCGCTACCAGGCGGGGCACTTTCCCGGCGATACGAGGATCCTCGGTGAGCTCAGCAAACGGGAGATGCAGCGCCCGCAGTGGCTCCGCGCCGAGGAGCCGCATCACGGGTACGGCTGGATGGTCTGGACGGTCGACGGTATCTCGGTTCGAGGCCACACGGGCGGCTACGCGGGCTTCAACACGAGAATCGGGTTCGCCCCCGACCTGCGGGTCGCGGCAGCCGTGCTGACCAACACGATCGGTGAGTTGCCGGTGCTCGGCGTCGATGTCTTCTTCCACGCGGTCGATCGCGTCGGCGCACTGTGGGACGACGCAGCGGGCTCTCCGGCCGGTTGGTCGAGGCGTTCGCTGAGTCGTTTGGTCGGCCGGTACCGCGACGACTGGGGCGAGCTGTTGGTGGCCCGCGTGAACAACTCACTCTTTCTCGTCGACCCCGACGAGGAGCGACCTTTGAGCTTTGCGGCCCGCCTCTCGCCGGTCGGCGACGACACGCGGTTCGTGATCGTCGACAACGACGACTACGGGTACCGCGGCGACGAGGTCTCGTTCGAGCTCGACGAGAGGGGACGCGGCAGCGTCTTCCGGTACGGGCCGCGCAGGCTGCGGCGCCTGGGTCCGACGGAGCTCTAGTGGTCGCTCGCCGAGACAGCCTGCGGCGCGATCTCTGCGAGGTGCTCGCGGCCGCACTATCCCATCAGGTCGCGGTCAGATAGGTGGGTGACGGTCTCGCCGGTCGACATCAGCGTGCGCGTGACGTCCTGCGTGGGATAGATCCAGAGAATCCGCAGCGGTGCGTCACCCGCGTTTCGAAATGCGTGTGCCTGCCCCGCCGGGATGTAGGTGCTGTCGTACGGCACGAGGGGGGTCACGGCTCCTTCGATCTCCACCTCGCCTCGTCCCTCGAGAATCGTGACCTGCTCGTCGCAGTTGTGGAGGTGCAGCGGCGCTCCGGTTCCGACGGGATACGTGCTGATCCCGGTGGTGATCCTGGCCGTGCTGTCCGAGTCGCGGGTGATGAGCGGAACGGTCGTGATGCCGGAGCCGCGATCGAGTAACGGCACGCGGTCGACCTTGACGACCGTCATCAGCTGCTCACCCTCCATCGTCCCGGGCGCGTAGATCGGCCGGAATGCCCGGGATGCCCACCACGTGCCCACCGGGTGGGGGCGGCGTCGCCCGCCAGTTCGAGTACCGGAAGCCGGCGGTGAGACCGCCGTCGGCGACGACAACTGCACCCGTGACGTAGGCGGCGTCGTCGGAAGCCAGGAACGCGTGGACAGCCGCGATCTCCTCCGTCGTGGCCGGGCGGTCGAGCGGGATGCGCGAGCGATGCTTCGACCATTGCTCGGAGTCCTCGATGATCCGCCGCGTCGATCGTGTCGCCACCCAGCCCGGCGCGACCCCGTTCACCCGGATCCCGTGCGGCGCGAGGTCCACCGCGAGCGCGCGCACGAGTGAGGCCACTGCCCCCTTCGACGCGTTGTAGACCGCCTGGTACTCCTCACCGGCGAAGCTCGCGGTCGAGGCAGTCATCACCATCGCACCGCCGCCGCCCTGAGAAACCATCGCTCGCGCCGCAGCGCTCGACATCAGGAAGGTGCCGCGGATGTTGACGGCGAGCGTTCGATCGAGGTGCTCGACCGGTGTCGCGAGAGCCTCCTCGTAGTAGCCGATGCCGGCGTTGTTGATGAGCACGTCGAGCCGGCCGAACCGTGACTGAGCGAGCTCGACCACGCCGGCTGCGGTCGCTTCGTCGGCGATGTCGGCCGCGAGCCCTTCCACCTCGATGCCCTCGGCGCGCAACTCGTCGAGAGCGGGCCCCAGATCCTCGTCGTCGACCGGGGCGCAGACGACGACGAGCCTCGCACCCTCGGTGCCGAGCTGCCTGGCGACTGCGAGCCCGATGCCGCTGCTCGCTCCGCTGACGACTGCAACCTTGCCGGCGAACCGCTTCACACCAGCTGTCGCCTCACAGGACCTCGCTCCCCAGGTCCTCGTAGACGCCGGCGTCGACGATCGTCCCCACCTCGCGAAACACCCCGTGGTTCTCGAGCCCGCGCGCCGTGCGGAACTCCGCGTTCCAGGCCTCGAACGCGGCGAAGTCTTTGATCCGCCAGATCACCATGTACGTCGGTCGCGGCCCGAGACGCCACGTCCGGCCGATCATCATCACCAACTCGTCGTTCGGATGCTCCGCGGCCCAACGCTCGTTCGACGCGCGGACCGTGTCCTGGAACTCCTTCTGGGTGACGCCCTCGTTCTTCTCGACGAACTCGATGTAGTACACGAGCCTCCTCCCGTCTCAGAGGTGTGGGCCAGGCGCGGAGTCCAGCGTACGCCCCGAGATGGCGTCGTGCACGGAGCGCCGCGGCGTGTGCGAACATCGGCCGTGGCGATCGCACTCGGCGTGGACACGCTGTGCTGGCACTTGCTGCTCGAGAGCGGCCAGACCACCGTCGAGGAGGTCTTCGAGCAGGCCCACGACCTCGGGTGCGAGGTCGTCCAGGTGAACCTGCATCATGTTCGCTCCCGCCCGCAGGCGGACCTTCCCCGGCTTCGCGAGCGAGCCGACGGCCTCGGTCTCCGGATCCTCGCCTCGGGAGACTTCCTCGGCCAGGCACGCCGGGGCGATGTGCCGGCGGTCGGCGTGGCTCGCGTCGACCGATGGCTCGAGCAGGCGGTGGCGCTCGGGAGCCCGCTGCTTCGCGTTGCGTCGGGCTTCTACCGGGCCGAGCTGATGGGGGCGCCGGAGCTGATCGAGCGAGAGTGCCGTTATGTCACCGCCGTGCTCGAGGAGTCGGCGCCGCGCGCCTCGAGCGCGGGGGTACGGCTCATGCTCGAGAACCATTCCGACTTCACCGTCGCCGAGTACCGCTCCATCGTGCACGAGCTCGGCACCGAGCACGTCGGCGTGTTTCTCGACCTGATCAACCCGATCGCAGCCCTCGACAATCCCGTGCCGGTGGTGGAGGAGCTTGCTCCGCTCGCCGCCGCCGGCCACGTCAAGGACTACGTCTTCCGCTCGATCCAGACCGACGACGCCTACCACCGGCGCGGCTTCGAGGTGCTCTACCGCTACCCGGGTGAGGGAGTTGCGCCGCTCCAGGAGCTCGTGACGGCGCTGTGGCATGGCGTCGGCGACCGCGAGTTCGCGCTGTCCGTCGAGGGTCTCGACAACCGCGCGGGGGTCGAGGATCAGGTCGAGCGCCTCCGCCCGAGCCTCGAGCTCCTGAGGACGCTCCTCGACGAAGCTGTTTGAATCGCTCGGTGGCGCCAGTGCAGACGGACCTCGGCGGCGGCGTTTGGAGCTTCCAGACACCGTTGTGGCAGACGAACTCCCTGCTCGCCGTCGCGGACGGCGAAGCGCTCCTCTGTGATCCCGCGTTGACGCCCGCCGAGCTGGATGCGATCGGTGCGGAGGTGAGGCGGCGTGTCGGCAAAGCCCATTACCTCCTCGTCACCCATGCCGACTACGACCACGTCTGCGGCATCCCGTCCTTCCCGGAGGCGGAGGTCGTCGCAGGCGTCGAGACGGGCGTGCGGCTTCGCGACGGCACTGCCGTGTCAGGGCTCGCGAGCGGCGGCGCAGAGTGGGGGATCGAGTGGCCCGCCGGCCTGCGGGTCGACCGGGAGGTCGACGCCGGCGCCGTGCTCGATTGTGGGCCCTTCCGCGTCGTCACGCTCGACGGCTCCAGCCATGGGCGCGAGGGTCTGGCCTACATCCTGGTCGACCAGGGCGTGCTGCTCGCGGGCGACAACCTCTCAGCCATCACGTATCCACTCCTCGCAGGTCCGCTGTCTCGCGCACTCGCCGCGACCGAGACGCTGCTGGACGCGCTCCAACGACACTCGCTCCGATACGTGGTGCCGGGTCACGGGCCGGTCCTCTCCGCCGACGAGGCGAGCCGGATCGGGCGCGAGGACCTGCGGTACCTCGAAGAGCTCGAGGTGGCCGCCCACGAGGCGGCGGCTGGCGGCCTCAGCCCCGGGTACGCCCTCGTGCACGTCCATGCGGTTGCGCCGCCGCGTGCCACCACGCCCGACTTCCAGATCTACGACATCCACGGCGGGAACACGCGACGCGCACTCGCCGACGCCGGGATCGGCGTCTGAGCCGCTGTTAGCCGCGCGGCGCGGCGATCGAGGGCGCTGCCGTCACCAGCCGGATCGTGTACGGGCTCTGGGGTGACGAGAGCACGGAGCGGACCGCCCCTTCCTCGCAGATCAGTCCGAGCTCGAGCACGAGCACCCGGTCGGCGACACTGGCGACGACCCCGAGGTCATGGCTGATGAAGAGAAGGGACAGCCGGAGCTCGCGCCGGAGCTCGGCGAGCAGATCGAGCACGGCCGCCTGAATCGAGACGTCGAGCGCCGAGGTAACCTCGTCGCAGACGAGCACCTTCGGTCGCGCGGCGAGTGCGCGGGCGATGGCAACGCGCTGGCGCTCCCCGCCCGAGAGCTCGGCCGGATAGCGGCGGGCGATCCGCGCGGGCAGCCGTACCCGTTCGAGCATCACGGCGACTGCGGCGCGTGCGTCCCGCGCGGTCAGGCCGAGAAGCGACCGCGCGGGCCAGCTCACTGCATCCTCCACCGAACGGCGTGGATTGAGCGAGTCGTACGGGTTCTGGAAGACGATCTGGATGGCGCGGCGCTGCTCGCGCGATCTCTGCCCGGCCCAGGGGGCGAGCGGTTTCCCGTCGATGGCGATCGTTCCGCTCGCGGGTGCGTGCAGACCGACGATGCAGCGTGCGATCGTCGTCTTCCCGCTGCCCGACTCGCCCACGAGCGCCACGCAGGCTCCTTCCTCGACCGCGAAGCTGATGCCCTCGGCGGCCACGACGGTGCCGTGTCGCGTGCGGTGGACGGCCTCGAGCTTCTCGACGCTCAGCACGTCCCGCTGGGCCGGCGGCAGTTCGTCCTTGCGCGGCTCGATGCGGGGCAGCAGCGTCGACTCCCAGCGGATGCAGCGCGCGAAGTGGCGGTCTCCGACCTGCGCGAGCTCGGGCACGGCCTCCTCGCAGGCCGGGATGCGGAGCGGGCAGCGAGTCGCGAAGGCGCACCCGGGTAGCAGGTCGGCACTGCCGACCGCCACCCCGGGGATGCCGACCAGGTGTCGTGGCTCGACGTGGTCGGGGACGCTGGCGATCAGGCCCGCCGAGTACGGGTGGCGTGGCGCGTTGACGATCTCCTGCGTCGGTCCGTCCTCGACGATGCGGCCCGCGTACATCACGGCGATCCGGTCGGCGATCGAGGAGACGACGGCGAGATCGTGGGAGACGTAGACGAGCGCCACATTGCTGCCGCGAAGCCGGGAGATCTCCTCGAGGATCCGCGCCTGCGTGACGACGTCGAGCCCCGTTGTCGGCTCGTCGAGGACGACGAGCTCGGGATCACACACGAGCGCCAGCGCGATCGCGAGGCGCTGCTGCTGCCCACCAGACAGCTGGTGGGGAAACCGCCGGAGGAACGGCCGGTTCGTGGGGAGCTGCACGCGCCCCAGGACGGACGTCACGCGCTCGTCGGTGTCGTCGTCGAGAGCATGGGCCGCAAGGATCTCGTGCACGTGGTTGCCGACCCTGATCGACGGGTTGAGCGCCGTGCTCGGATCCTGTGGCACGTAGGAGACGAGCCGCCCGCGCCGGCGGCGGAGCTCGCGCTCGTCGCGTCCGAGGAGCTCCTCGCCCGCGACCTGGACGCTCCCGGAGGTGATGCGGAGCCCGGGTCGCGTATACGCAAGGAGCGCCTGCGCGACCGTCGTCTTGCCGCTCCCGGACTCGCCGACGAGGCCGAGAGCCTGCCCCGCGGCGAGATCGAAGGAGAGGCCGTCGACCACGAGCGACCCGTTGTCCGCCTCGACACGAAGCCCCGTGACCGTCAGGACGGGTGCGCTCAACGCCGGAGCGCTTCCGTTTCGACCGACTTGCCGAGACTGCTCGCAATTGCGTCTGCGATCAGGTTGATCGATACGGTCAGCGCCGCGATCATCAGGGCAGGGGCGACGACAGCCCAGATGTTGATCGTGATCCCGGCCCGGTTCTCGGAGATCATCAACGCCCAGTCGGCAGCCGGCGGCGAGACTCCAAGCCCCAGGAAGTTGACCGCGGCGACGAGCAGGATCGAGACGGTGAAGCGCGGGCCGCCGTCGGCGACGATCGGCCCCCAGATGTTCGGAAGGATCTCGCGGCGGAGGATGATGTGGGTGCGGTCGCCCCGGGCCGCCGCGGCCTCGACATAGCCGCGAACCGAGACCTCGAGTGTCGCGGCGCGCAGGATGCGCGCGATGGACGGGACGTGGATGATCGCGATCGCCAGGACGAGAGCAAAGATGTTCGAGCCTGCGCCGGTCGCGATCACGAGCAGGAAGAGGATCGGCGGGAATGCGAGCAGGACATCCATGGCGCGCATGAGCACGTCGTCGAGCCGGCCTCGGGTGTACCCGGCCAGCAGACCGATGGATCCCCCGACCGCGTATGCGATCAGCGTGGCGAGGGCCCCGTAGAGGATCACTGTTCGGCCCCCGGAGAGAACCCGGCTGAACACGTCCTCGCCGAGGTAGTCGTTGCCGAGCCAGTATGTGTGCGACGGTGGTGAGAACGGGATACCGGGAATCGCGCTCGGGGAGTAGGGCGCGAAGTACGGCCCGATGAAGGCGACGCCGAGAACGAACGCCAGCACGATCAAGCCGATCCGCACTGACCACGACCGTGTGAACGAGAGCCTGCGGCCGATCACGTCCGCGATCGACGCCGCGCTCACTGGCTCGTCCGCAGCTTGGGAATCAACAGGACGACGACCACGTCGGCCACGATGTTGATCACGATGTAGACGGCTGCGAGCAGAATCGCGACACCCTGGACCGTGGGGATGTCACGGGCGACGACGGCCTGGACGAGACCCTGACCCAGACCCGGGTAGGCGAACACCGTCTCGACGATGACGATGCCGCCGATCAGATACTGCATCGTCAGCGCGAGCACCTGCACCGTCGGCGCGAGGGCGTTCCGAAGCGCGTGGCGCACGACGATGCGGTGCTCGGGGATGCCGCTCAGCCTCGCCATCTGCACGTAGTCGGCGCTCATCGCCTCGCTGACCCCGGTCCTCACCATGCGGACGACGTACGGCGTCGCCGTGATGGTCAGCGTCAGCACGGGCAGGACGAGCAGCTTGAGGTTCGCGAAGACGCCCCCGGACTCGATGATCGACGTCGGCGGCAGCCATTGGAGGGTGACGGCGATGAACGCGATGAGCAGCGTTCCGGTGACGAACTCGGGCAGGGCGATCAGAGCCAAGGAGGTCACCGAGATCGCATGGTCGATCGGCCTGTCGCGCTTGATCCCCGACAGGACTCCGAGTGCGAGCGACACGGGGAGGAGCACGATCAGCGCCGCCAGTGCCAGCACGAGTGACTTTCCGGCACGGGCGGAGATGAATGACGTCACGGGGACCCCGTTGGCGACCGACGTCCCCAGGTCACCCCGCGCGACGTGTGAGACCCACCGCCAGTACTGCTCGGGGAGAGGCTTGTCGAGCCCGAGCTGCGTGCGGTAGATCTCCTTCTGCGCCGGCGTCGCGCTGCGCCCCAGAATCGCGCTCGCTGCGTCTCCCGGCAGGATCTGCGTGGCGCCGAACACCAGCACGGAGACGAGCGCGAGCAGCACGACGCCGATGGCGAGGCGGCGCAGGAAGAACGCGACCAGTGGGTGCGAGCGCCGATTCACGGCGCTCGCTGCGATCGTGCGTCCGGCCTGGCGGCCGCACGCCTACGAGGCGAACCAGTGATCCTTGAAGTCGAAGGCGCCGAGATTCGAGAACCCTGACGAGATGTTGGGGACGATGCCGCGCACTTTGGACGACGCGGCGTCAACGGTGTTGTAGAAGGCGAAGACGACGTAGCCGCTCGTCTTCCAGATCGGCACCTGGAGCGCCTTGTACGCCGCGTTTCGCTTTGCAGTGTCCGTGATCTGTTGCGCCTTCCGGAAGGCTGCCGCCCACTGCGCGCTGTACCAGTGCGTCTCGTTGTACGGTGACGTCCGCAGCATCCCGTCCTGTGCCTGCGACTCGAACGACTGGCCCCAGTTGGTCTGGTAGCTCGAGACCTTGAGGTACTTGTTGTTCGAGAAGTACGAGCCGGCATCGAGCTTCTGCAACGTCACGTCGATTCCGGCCGCTTTCGCCTGCTGCTTGAAGGCCGTCGCCGACTCCAGCATGCCGGGCAGCGCGTTCGAGGTCGGCAGCGTGAAGGGGAAGCGGTCGTAGCCGGCCTGCTTGAGCAGCGACTTCGCCTTCTCCGGGTCGTACTTTCGCTGCGGCAACTCGCTGTTGTACGAGGGATAGCCCTTGCCGAAGAGGTCGTTGCCGACGCCGCCGAATCCGAGCTCGACCTGCTTCACCATCGCCTGGCGGTCGACGGCGTACTTGAGCGCGAGCCGGATGCGGTTGTCGGTGAACGGCTTGCGGTCCATCTGCACGTAGATCGGGTTCGTCTGTGGTTGCGCAGCCTGGATGATCTGGATCGAGGACGTGCCTGCATGTGCCTTCGCCTGTACGAAGGGCATGAACGCGATCTCGTCGACCTGGTTGCCGAGCAGAGCGTTGACGCGGGCCGTGTCGTCCGTGATGTCGATGATCTCGAGCGAGTCGACCCAGGGACCCGCTCCCCAGTAGTTGTCGTTGCGCGTGAACATGGCGCGGATACCCGGTTGCCAGCTCACGAACTTGAAAGGGCCCGTGCCGTTCGGTGACTTCGCGAAGTCCGTCTTTCCGTTCGGGACGATCCAGACGGCCTTCTCCGCGAGCAGTCCGCGGAAGTCTCCGATCGGGCGGTTGAGCACGAACTTGATCTCGGTCGCCGAGAGCTTCTTGGACGCCCGGAGGTCGATCGGCTCGAGACGCGTCAGCGACTCTGCCTTGTTCTTCGCGTTCGCGATGTAGCGCAGCGAGTAGAGGACGTCGTCGGCGGTGAGCGGCTTCCCGTCGTGGAAGGTGACGCCGGACCTGATCGTGAGCTTCCAGACCGTTCCCTTCGCGTTGCTCTCGACCGACGTCGCGAGACGCGGTCTGGCGACCGCGTGCGCGTCGTACTTGAAGAGACGCTCGTACACCTGCTCGGCGCGCGCCGCCGCCGAGTAGATCGGGATGTTCCAGGGCGCGAGCGAGTCGCCTGCGCCGCCGTCGTTCATGCCGATCCGAAGATGACCGCCGCGCTTCGGCGTGGCTGCCTCGATGCCCGCGGTTGCGCCGGCGGTGCCGAGGAACCCCGGAATGGAGATCGCTGCGCCGAGTGCCGCTGAGCGCTCGAGGAGTTCACGCCTTGTGAGCCGGGACCCGGAGACGCTCTCGTCGGGAGGGATGCCGTTCATGCTCCAAACCCCTTTCGCTCGCTCACTCGAAGGCCTGCCGGCCCATCGTGGTCGGCGGCGCGCGAGCGCGATCCTACGACCGCCACCGAAGCGGGTCAACTGACGGACCTCGTTGACGGCCCGCCGGTGCTTCATGCTTCGACCGGTGCGCCGAACGTTCGTCCTCGTCAGCGCGATCGGCCTCTTCGAGGCGATGTTCTTCACCGTGCTGGCGCCGCTCCTGCCGCGCTATACGGAGCGCTTCCACCTCTCGGTGACGGAGGCGGGCGTGCTCACTGCGACGTACGCTGGCGGTGCGCTCGTGGCCGCCGTTCCGAGCGGATTGCTCGTCACACGCGTCGGCGTCAAGGCGACGGCGCTGAGCGGCCTGGCTTTGCTCTCTGCGGCGAGCGTACTGTTCGGGGTCGCGCCGGACGCAGCCTCCATCTTCCTCGCGCGGACAGCGCAGGGGTGTGGTTGCGCGCTTGCCTGGACCGGCGGCCTCGCCTGGCTGGTCTCGACGGCGTCCGTGGCGCGTCGAGGGGAGGTGATCGGTGGCGCGGTCTCTGCGGCGATCGCCGGCTGCCTGCTCGGTCCGGCCGTGGGGGCGATCGCGAGCGTTGCAGGTCTGGCCGCGACCTTCGCCGGTCTGGCTGCGGCCGGGTTCGCGCTGACAGTCTGGGGTGCGACGATGCCCGGCGGTACGCCGCAGACGGTCTCGCTCGCCAGCTTTCGGCAAGCCTTCTCGCGGCGAGCGCTCGTCCACCCGGCACTGAACATGGCGCTCGCGGGTCTTCTCCTCGGGGTGATCTCCGCTCTTGCGCCGCTTCGGCTCGCCGGGCTCGGCTGGGGCGCGCCGTCGATCGCGGCTGTGTTCCTGCTCACGGCTGTGTTGCAGATGGCGGTCAATCCGCTGGTCGGCCGGTGGTCTGATCGCCGTGGGCGCGCTGCGCCGCTGCGGTTCGGGCTCGTGGCGTCGGCGCTGGGATCGCTCGGTCTCGCGTCGAGTGCAGGCCGCTGGGGCTATGCGGTCCTGGTGATCGCGGCCGGCGTAGCCTTCGGTCTTCTCTGGACACCCGGGATGGCGCAGCTGACGGACGGAGCAGCCGAGGTGGGTCTCGGCTTCGCCGCCGGTTCCGCGCTCATGAATCTGGCCTGGTCGCCGGGCCAGCTGGTGGGGGCCGCGGGGGCCGGAATCCTGGCACAGGCGGCGGGCAACTCCGTGCCGTACCTGGTGGCCGGCGGTCTCTGCATCGCCGGTCTGGGAGCCTTCGCGCCGATCTGGCGCGCCCGTCCGGCGCGGCGCCCGACGACGGGGAGTTCCTGAGCTCGGGACAGGCGGCCGCGTCGAGCCCGGCCGGAGTCCGCAGACTCCGCGTGTAAACGCCGGTCTCGCCAGGACATCACTCTTGCTCCCTACACTCGGCTCAATGCTGCCAAGTTGCGAGGAGCTCGCCGCACGTGGGATCCCGGTGACGCATCGTGACCACGCTTGCGAGCTCTGCGGCGTGGATTTGCTGAGCGAACGAGCGATTCTCTGTCGCCGCCGCCGGATCGAGGTGCGTGAGGACACGATGCGCGACGTCGAGCTCCGTGCCGTCCTCCCGCGTTGGCGTCGCGACGGGCTGACGCCGCCCGAGATGGCCGACCGCTTGCGCGTTCCAGTTTGGCGTGTGCTCGATGCCCTGCGCCTGCTCGTCGGTCGTGGCTCCAACCGCGAGCGTCACGGCTGAGATCAACTCCGACCGCATCACCCTCGCCCGGAAGAACCTCGAACGGGCCGGTCTCGACGCGGAGCTATGCGTGGAAGATGCGGCCGACACACAGGCCGAGAGTGCGAGCGGCGCGTGGGACATCATCTTCCTCGACGCTGAACGGGGCGAGTACGTCGGTTACTGGCCCGATTTGGTCCGAACCCTTGGCCCAGGTGGGCTTCTCATTCCTCCGGCGAGCGCCCGGGTGATGACGCCGCCGATGTCCCGGGATGTGGTTGCAGTCCGACCGGGCACCCGGTTACGAATCCGGAAGCCAGCCGTCGTGGTACCGGGTTGGCTGACGCTTCGGAGCAGGGCCGTCGGCATCCGTCGTCTCGTGCTCGACGCCGACCCGATGTCGGAGCGCGACCTTGTCAACGGCATAGCCACCCCAGCCGGCTCCCGCCTGATGCTCTCGCGCGCCCACGGCAAGGACGGCGCACGGTGCCTCTCCGGCTCCGATGATGATGTGCTTCGTCCCCGCGGGGCAATGCACGAAGTCCCACCGGCGCAGCGGGCGCTCCTCCCCCTCGACGATCAGAAGCGCCTCGCCCGCGAGCACGAGGAAGTCTTCTTGGTCGGCCTCCCAGTGGTACATCCCCATCCCCTCGCCCCGGCCGAGCACGAAGAGGTTGACCCCGAGCTGATCGAACTCGGCGTCGTCGCCGAACGGGCAGCAGCTCCCCCAGCCCTCGGCCTGGTACCAGCGAGCCTCGCGCGCGTTGACGACGAACCATCCACTGCCGGCTTGAACGAGACCGCTGTCGGTCGGTTCGAGCGGTGCCTCGGCGATCACGCAGCGATCATAAGCTTGTCGACGCGATGAAGCCGCTCGTCGGAATCACCACCTACCTCACGCCGGCGCGATGGAGCTACTGGGACCTCGAGGCCGCGCTCATCCCGGCGGACTACGTGTCCGCGATCGACCGAGCAGGCGCCCGGCCGCTGCTCGTGCCACCGGCGGAAGACGGCGTCGAGGAGACGCTTGACGCACTCGACGGAATCGTCTTCACGGGTGGCTCCGACATCGACCCGGAGCTCTACGGCGAGGCGGCGCACCCCGAGACATTCGGCATCCACCGCGGGCGGGACGACGCCGAGCTCGCCTTGTTGCGAGCGGCGCTCGAGCGCGACGTGCCGATCCTCGGCATCTGTCGCGGAGTTCAGATTCTCAACGTCGGCCTCGGCGGCGATCTGCACCAGCACTTGCCCGACGTGGTCGGCCACGAGCGGCACAAGCACGACCCGCCCGGCGAGTTCAACGAGCACGGGGTCGCGATCGAGCCGGGAACGCGTCTCGCGCGTGCGCTCGGGGCGCGAGCCAGCGTGATGTCCCACCATCATCAGGGGCTGCGGCGGCTCGGCGAGGGCCTCGTCGCAGCCGCGCGCGCGGACGACGGCGCGGTCGAGGCGATCGAGGCGCCGGACTGCCGCTTCGCGGTCGGCGTCCTCTGGCACCCCGAGGCGGGCGAGGACCAGGCGCTGTTCGAGTCGTTCGTCGCGGAGGCGAAGCGCTACGCAAAGGAGCGGCGCGCCTAGCTCGCCCGAGGCGATCTTCGGCAGATAGACGGCTTTCTGCTCCGGCGTGCCGCGCCCGAGCACGGTGCCCATCGTGTACATCTGTGCGTGGCAGCGCCGGAGTTGCTGCGATGCCGAGGGCCGGCGCCGCCGAGCTCTTCCGGGAGCTCGAACATCAGCGAACCCGAACGGGAAGACGCTTCAGGCCGTTCACGAAGTTCGACCGGATGCGGGCGACGTCGCCCGCGATCTCGAGCCTCTCCACCCGCTCGACGAGCTCCTCGAGGAAGAGCCGGAGCTCGAGCTTTGCAAGATGGGCGCCGAGGCAGAAGTGCGGACCGCCTCGGCCGAACGTCAGATGGCCGGTCGGGTTGCGCGCGATGTCGAGCCGATGCGGGTCGACGTAGTGGTCGGCGTCGCGGTTGGCGGCGGCGAACCAGACGACGACCTTGTCCCCGGCGCCGATCTCGACGCCGCGAAGCGAGGTCGCAGTCGTCGCCGTCCGGCGGAAGAACCAGACGGGAGAGGAGAACCGGAGCAGCTCCTCGACTGCGGACGGAATCAGCGCGCGATCGTCCCGGAGGCGGGCGTACTCCTCAGGGTGCTGCGCGAGTGCGAGCACTCCGAGCGCGATCGCCTGACGGGTCGTCTCGTTCCCGGCGACGATGAGCAGCGCGAACATGTTGTCGAGGTCGCGTTCCGACAGCGCCTGACCGTCGATCTCCCCGTTCGCGAGCAGCGTGAGCACGTCGTCGCGAGGACACGCGCGACGTTCCGCGTAGTACGAGCGTCCGAGGGCGCAGAGCTCGTCCGCCCAGGGCGAGCCGAAGGGCTTGTAGCGATCCTCGGGGCGTTCGCCCGCGTACGCGAGATCGCCGACGAGCTCCGGCTCGGTGTCTGCGATGAGGCGATCTCCGAGTAGCACGAGACGCGGCAGCTCGGCCTCGGGCAGCCCGAGGATGTGGCCGAGCGCGCGAATGGGGATCTGCGCGGCGAGCTCGCCGACGAGGTCGAACTCACGTTGCGGCAGTGTCTGCTCGAGCCGATGCACGACGAGCAGCCGGAGCCACTCCTCGTACCGAGCGACCGCCTTCGGCGTGAAGTCGGCCGCGAGCAGCCGGCGATACTTCCCGTGCTTCGGCGGATCGAACTCCAGGAAGTTGCGCCGCGCCGCCAGGACGTCCTCGGGAAGATCCTCGATCGTCGCTGCCCCCCCGAGCTCGGACGAGAACGTCTTCGGATCGCTGAGGACTGCGAGCACGTCGTCGTACTTCGTCAGCGACCAGAAGCCGCGTCCCGCCGGCTCCGGGTGGAAGTAGACGGGTGCGTTCCGCTGCAGCCGCTCGAACACCTCCCAGGGCTCGTGATCGGCGAAGAGGTCGTGGTCGAGGAGGTCGACCTCAGCCAGGAGGTCCGTCACCACCCCGCGCCCTCGTCCAGGGAGATCGGGTGCCCGGCGGGGACGGCTACGTCGGCCTGCATGCCGCCGTCGTGCGTGAGCCGTGACCGAGCGAGGCGAGGACGAGCAGCGGGTCGAGCGAGACGCACGTGAAGGAGTTCAGCGTCATGCCGGCGGGCACCCGTCCGCCTGGGCGGTGACGACCTGACACCGGTTGCGAACTCGCCGACGCAGTCGCGGTCCGCGATCGTAGGGATCGCCGGGCTCACGGCCATTTGCGGATGCTGTATCCAATCCGGCATGTTCCCCCGATCTCAGAGGTGGTGCGTGTACTCGCGGAACTCCCAGTCGGTTACCCAGCGCCGGAACCGCTCGAGCTCGTACTCCTTGACCGTCTTGAACGTCTGGACGAGCTCGGGACCCATCGCCGCGCGGAGAGTCTCGTCCGCGTCGAGCGCTTCGAGGGCTTCCGGTAGCGTTGTCGGCAGCAGCGCGCCGAGCTCCTCCTCCGGACGCTCGTACACGAAGCCGGCGAGCGGCGGCGGCAGCTCGAGCCGGCGCCGGATGCCGTCGAGTCCGGCGGCGAGCGCAGCGGTGTAGGCGAGGTACGGGTTTGCCGAGCCGTCGCCCACGCGCACCTCGACGCGCGTCGCGTCGCCACGCTCGCGCGGGACGCGCACGTACGTGAAGCGGTTGTCGTGACCCCAGTTCGCCCGTGTCGGCACGAGCGCCTCGGGACTGATCCGCCGGTATGCGTTCACGGTCGGGTTGAAGAACGCCATGATCCCCGCCGCGTGCGCGAGCACTCCGGCGATGAAGTGCCGCGTCACGTCGGCGAGGCCGTCCGTGCCGTTTGCGTCGGCGCACCGGTTGGCGCCGTCAGCGCCGCAGAGGGACACGTGGAGGTGGAACCCCGACCCCTCGTCGTCGTTCCACGCCTTGCCGATGAACGTGGCAAGCAGCCCCTCTCGCGCGGCCGACTCCTTGACCAGCCACTTGAGCCAGAAGGCGCGGTCGGCCGAGTCGAGCGCGGTGCCGTGGCAGATATTGATCTCGAACTGTCCGCGGCCGTACTCGTGGTTGCCGGCGATCACCTGCAGGCCGAGATCGTCGGCCGCCCGCATGATCCGGGTGAGGATCCCGCGCGGATCGGCCTGGTGACCCACCGTGTAGGCGTGCGAGTCGCCGCCGACGTAGCGTGTCCATCCAGCCGCGGTGTCCGTGGCCCTCTCCATGAGGTAGAACTCGAGCTCCGGCGCGACCACCGGGACGAGGCCGAGCTCCGCGTATTCGGCCATGACACGCTTCAACGCAGCCCGCCCATCGACGCCGTACGGCTCGTGCGAGGCGACGGTCTCGAGATCGGCGATGCAGACCGCGACCTCCGGATCCCACGGGATGCGCCGAAGCGTCGAGAGGTCGAGGCGGGCGGCGATGTCCTCGAACCCGGACTCGAAGCCTGCGACGACGTTGTGCGCCAGATCGATCGTCATGATCGCCGCCACGAAGTGCACGCAGTCCTCGACGGCGTGCTGCAGCTGAGCGACAGGCAGATCCTTGCCGCGCGCGACCCCGTGCAGGTCCGCGTACTGCAGCCGTACCGTCTTCACGCCTTCGAGATCGAGCTCGGTCTCCATCTCCCTCCTGTCGGTCTCGGCGATCATTCCACGCTCGCGTCCAGGATCTGCAGGGTCATGAGGTCGTTGTAGAAGTCGAGGGCGTGGTCGCCGCCCTCACGGCCGACCTCGTCGCTCGGGACACGCGTGCCGCCCATGGAGTGATCGGGAGACACGTCGACGCCTGCGACGGACGCGGTGGGACTCATCCGGCGAACTCCGCGGACGCGGCGTCGAGGGAGCCGACCCCGCCGTCGACGCCGAACACCGCACCGTTCACGTAGGCGGCGTCCGGCGAAAGCAGCCAAGCCACCACCCCTGCCACCTCTTCCGGCAGGCCCGGCCGGCGCAGCGGGTTTGTCCTGCTCACGCGCGCGTATGCCTCCTCGCGGCTCGGCCCTAGACCCTCCATGGCAGCGTCGGCCATCGGCGTGCGGATCCAACCCGGACAGACGCAGTTCGCGCGCACGCCCTGGGGACCGTGATCGACGGCGATGCACTGCGTGAGCATGACGAGCCCCGCCTTCGAGGACGCGTACGCCGCCGACGCAGGAGCCGCCCGCAGGCCGCCCAGCGACGAGATCGTGACGATCGCCCCACCGGTCTCGATCAGCTGCGGCAGCGCCGCGCGGCACACGAGGAAGACGCCGGTGAGGTTGGTCGCCAGCACGCGCTGCCAGCGCTCGAGCGTCTGCTCGAGCACGGTCCCTCCCGCGCTCGCGCCCGCGCTGCAGACTACCGCCGAGACAGGCGCAAGGCGCTCCGCAACGGAGGCGAGGAGCCTCTCGACCTCGTCCTCGTCGCCGGTGTCGGCGGCGAGCGCGAGCCCGCCGATCTGGGTCGCGACCTGTTCGAGCGGCTCGTGGCGGCGCCCCGTTACGCAGACGCGGAAGCCGTCGCTCGCGAGCCGCCGCGCAACGGCCGCGCCGATCCCGGTCCCGCCTCCGGTGACCAGCGCGACGGCCTGCGCCCGGCCGGGGTCGTCGCCGTAGCCCTCGAGCTGCATCGCTAATCCACGAGGAACTGCTCGACGAGTGACTCCGAGAACGACTTGTCGGCGATGGTGTAGGCGAGCGCGGTCATCCGGTACGAGTCCGAGAGGTAGAACCGTTCGTAGAGCTCGCCCCGGCCACCGAGGTCGGAGCCGAGGTAGTCCCAGGCGAGCCTGAAGAGGCGGATACGCCGCACCGCTGCGGCGCCGGCGGACTGGTAGTAGCGATCGATCAGCTCCCGCATCGGGCCCTCGACGTCGGCCTTCGACGGGGTTGCCATGAAGCCGCCCCCGCCGATCAGCTGCAGCAGCTCGTTCGCCCGGGGGAGCCACTTCGGCATCTCGCCGCGCAGCGCCAGGAACGGCCGGTCGTCCGGGCACCAGACGCCCCCCTCGTCCTCGTGCGACCCCGCCTCCGCGGAGACGATCGCAGAGCGCGTCAGCTCGAGCATGTTCCAGATCTGACCGAGCTTCTCCTGGACATGGTCGAACCGGACGACACCCGTCGTCTGCCCGATCAGGTGACCGAGACCGAACGCGAACGCGAGTTTGACGTAGGCGCGGGTGAAGGCCTGGTGCATGATGTGGCCGCGCCAACCGGTGTCGGTGATCACCTCGCTGTAGCCGATCGTGTCGCCGTCGAGGAAGACGCGCTCCTTCGGAATCTCGACCTCGTCGAAGATGACGACGGAGTCCATCTCGTCGAAGCGGGACGAGAGCGGGTAGTCGAACGTGTTGCGCTGCTTCGAGAAGGTGTCGCGGCAGATGAACTTCAGACCCGGTGTCCCGATCGGCACCGCGAACGCGAGCGCGTAGCGGCCGTCCTGCGGCCGGATGTCGGAGCCGGGGTAGCACAATAGGTCGTCCGCGAACGGCGCGAGCGTGGCGAGCATCCGGGCGCCGCGGACGACGATCGAGTCGGGGGTCTCGCCGACCTTGTGCAGCGAGACCTCGCCCATCGCCTGCTCCGCCTCCGGCTTCGAGCGGTCGACCTGCGGGTTGATCAGCGCATGCGTCGTCGAGAGGTCGACGTCCCGCATGCGCTTCTGGTAGGCGACGAGGTTCGCCGCTCCTCGCTCGTTGCCCCGTCGCGCCCAGACGTCCGCACGGCCAGCGAAGCACGCAAACGTGACGTTGAGGTAGTCCGGCGTACGGCCCATCATCCCGGCGCTCAACGCGGCGGTCAGCTCGATCGCCTTGCGCCGTCGCTCGAGGTCGTCGCGGTTCCGCGGGATCAGATGGGTGACGTTGACGAGCCTGCCGTCGTCGGGCGACGGCGCGAGCATTTCGGAGGCGTGCTCGTGCTGGAGATCGAACACGCGCGCCATGGAGAGCGCGGCCGCGCGGAGGTCGGGGTGCTCCAGCGGCTGCGTGATGCGCTCGCCGTCGAGCCAGATTTCGCGCTCGCCGGCGTTCAGCCCTTCGAGGTATTGCGCGCCCGTTCGCGCAGCGATGCCGGTGGCCTCGTCGGTCGTCGCCATTCAGCAGTCCCCGCGCTCGGTCAGCCCGAACTGGATCGACCAGAGAGAGGACGCCTCGGCCAGGTCGGCCACCCGCAGGCACACGTGATCGATCCGCCGGAGCGCGATCATGGGCGCGAGCGGTACTCCGCTGCCACGATTGGATACATTATGCTGCCGCCCCGGAGCGCGTCAACATTCAAGGAGGAGCGGTGAAGGCGGTTCGCTACCGGACGGGCGACGGCCCGCCACGGCTCGGACGGCTCGAGGACGACCACGTCGTCGACGCAGGCCCGGCGGGCTTCCGCGGCTTCGACGGAAGCAACGAGGCGTGGGAGGCCATCGCGATCGGCGCCGGCGAGCGGCACGCGCTCGGCGACATACGTCTGCTCGCACCCTCCGAGCCCCAGAAGATCATCGCCGTCGGACTCAACTACCAGTCGCACGTCGCCGAGACGAGCCTCAGCCGGCCCGACGAGCCCTTCGGCTTTGCGATCTGGCCGAGTGCGCTGATCGGGCATGAGGAAGAGATAGTCGTCCCATGGGAGGAGACACGTCCTGATTGGGAGGGCGAGGTCGCAGTGCTGGTGGGCCGGAGCACCTACCGTGCCGACCGCGGCCAGGCCCGCGCCGCGATCGGCGGCATCACCGCCTTCAACGACGTCTCGGGCCGGCGCGCCCAACTCGAGACGCCGATGAGGCAGTTCACGCTCGGCAAGAGCTTCGATACGTTCGCGCCCACGGGGCCGTGCGTCGTCCATCCCGACGGGCTCGACCTCGCACGGATCGGCGTGCGCACGACCCTCAACGGCGAGATCGTGCAGGAGGCGGACACGAGCCAGCTCATCTTCGGCTTCGAGGCTCTGATCGCGTACTTCTCGAAAGGCGTAACGCTCCTACCCGGCGACCTGATCGCCACGGGCACGCCTGGAGGGGTCGGGGACGAGCGCAAGCCGCCCTGGTACCTGAAGGAGGGCGACGTGGTCGAGGTCACCGTCGACGGCGTCGGCACGCTCTGCAACACGGTTCGGCACGAACGGCGGCGTTAGTCCGTTCGCGGGGGCCACGCGGCCACGTGCTCACGCGTCAGCCGCTCGGCAGCCGGGCCGCGCCCACGCTCGACCGCGCCGAGGATCGCCTCGTGCTGGTCGGCCCACGCGAGCACATCGTCTACGTGCCCGGCGGCCTGCCCCGCGAAGATCGGCACGCCGATCCGCGTCATCCAGAGCATGCGGGAGAACTGCTCGAGATGGGGGTTCCCGGCGGCCGCGACGAGCGCGAGGTGGAACTCGCGGTTGACGGCGAAGCTCTCGCCGATGTCGTCTGCGACGCGGCGCTGTTCCGAGACCGCGCGCCGCATCCGCTCGAGTGCGGCGGGCCCGCGCACCTCGGCCGCAAGCCGCGCCGAAGCGGGCTCGAGCGTGAGTCGGGCCCGCCAGGCGTGGAGCATGTCGCCGAGCTCCTGCTGCGCGACAGTGGCGCCGCGGTTTGCCTCGAGGATCACCAGACCCTCGCTCGACAGTCGGCGGAGCGCCTCGCGGAGGGGCGTGCGCGAGACGCCGAGCTCCTCGGCGAGCGGAATCTGGGGCAGGCGGCTGCCGCTCGGAAGCTCGCCCGACAGGATGCGCGCCCGGATGACCGCGTAGACCTGGTCGACGACGCTCTCGATCTGGAGGGGCACGGTGACGTTCACGAGCTCGCGCCGGCCACGCGTGACTCCGCTTCCTCCTCGGAAAGCGCAAGCGCGACGTGAAGCGTGTTGGCAGCCCTCATCGCGAACTCGACCGCGCGCGAGCGATCTGGCAGGTGGATGGCGATGATCTTGGACGGCTCCCCCTCGAGTGGCGGCAGCCAGACGGCGTCATCGTCCGCTTCGTCGGGATCGACCCAACCGGCCCTCCCGTCGACCTCGATCCGCGCGCGCCTCACGTCTCGAATCTACCCGCTGGCGCCGACTGTGTATACATTCGCCAACACGTGCCCGAGCCGCCCAAGCTCGTCCTCGTCCTGAGCGAGAACTGGACGCTCACGCCGCCGCGCGACGTGCGCGCGCTGGTGCGCATGGCGGTGGACGCGGAGGCCGCCGGTGCGGACGCCGTGATGGTCAGCGAGCACCTGGCGCTGGGGCCGAGCTCGAACGTGCACGGTGTGCCCGCCAACCCGCGCGAATACGCGCTGCCCGGGAACCAGCCGCCGGAGACGCCGTGGCCGAGCTCGATCGTGCTGCTCTCGGCGATCGCAGCCGCGACGACCCGGATCCGGCTCGCCGCGAGCGCCGTCATCGCGCCGCTGCGCCACCCGATCGAGCTCGCGAAAGAGCTTGCGACGCTCGACCTGCTCTCCGAGGGGCGCCTCGTCGTCCAGCCGACGGTCAGCTGGCACCGGGACGAATACGAGGCGCTCGGCGTGCCGTTCGAGCTACGCGGAGAGCTCCTCGACGAGCATCTCGCCGCGTGGCAGGTGCTGTGGTGCGACTCGCCGGCGAGCTTCGAAGGCCGCCACTACCGCTTCGCGCACGTGTACTTCGAGCCGAAGCCGTTCCGCCCCGAAGGGCCGCGACTCTGGTTCGGCGGCGAGTCGCTCCACCCGAGGCTCCTGCGCCGCCTCGTCGCATACGGCCACGGGTTCAACCCGCTGGGCCGGCCGACCGCCAAGGACATCGAGCGGCTGCGAGCGGCGATGGCGGAGGCTGGGCGCGAGTTCGGCGAGCTCGAGCTCGTCGGCGGCACGCGGGCCGAGTTCCGCTCGCCGGAAGCCGTCGCGGATCTCGACCAGGCCCTGCAAGCGATCCCGCCCCAGTTCGCGCGCGGCTTCCGCTCTTTCTGCCTCAAGCCCTCTCAGTTCACCGACGATCCGGCGGCCGTTGGCGAGCTCTGCGCGCGCGTCGTCCGCCACCTCGGCACTCTCGCGTAAGCGCCGGGTTCGTTTGCGCCCGCAGGCGCCGTCGGAGAGGATTGCGGCGTGGCCGGTCCTGCCGAGAAGGGAGCACGCGCGGGACAGGTCAAGGTGTCCGTGCTCGGCGCGGGCCACGGCGGCCTCGCGCTCGCGGGAGACCTCGGTCGAATGGGGTTCGAGGTCACGCTCTTCAGCTTCTTCCCGGCCGAGCTCGCTCCTGTCCGCGAACGCGACGGCATCGAGCTGAGCGGCGAGATCACAGGCTTCGGACGGATCGCGCGGGTCGTCGAGTCTCTCGACGCAGCCGTGGACGAGGCCAACCTGGTGCTGGTGGTCGCGCCTGCGGTCACGCACCAGGCGTACGCCTCGCTCCTCGCGGGCTCGCTGCGAGACGGCCAGACGGTCGTCCTCAACCCCGGCCGGACGGGAGGTGCGCTCGAGTTCGATCGGGCGCTCGTCCGCTTCGGCTGCCGGGCGGCGATCCGGCTCGCGGAGGCGCAGACCTTCATCTTCGCCGCCGAGGCGCGCGGGCCCGCCGCGGTCGAGGTGCTGAAGGAGAAGGACGTGCTGCGCGTCGCCGCGCTTCCGGGCGACGACACCTCCGGAGTCGTCGATCTGTTACGCGGGCTCTACCCGCAGATCGAGGCCGCGGAGAGCGTGCTCGAGACGAGCGTGAACAACGTCGGCGGCGTCGTCCACCCCGCCGCGATGCTGCTGAACACGGCGGCGATCGAGCGCTCCGCGGCCGGTGAGGACGTTCGCTTCTACAAGCATCAAGTGAACCGGCACATCGCCTCGCTCGTGATGGAGAAGGTCGACGCCGAGAAGGTGGCCGTCGGGCGCGCGCTCGGCCTCGCGGACGTCTGGACGATCCTCGAGTGGTACGACCGCTCTTACGGCGTCCGCGCCGACAGCCTGTACGAGGCGCTCCAGACGCATCCCTACTACGCAGGCTTCCACTCGCCCCAGCATCTGCTCGGGTACAACCACATTCCCGACGAGGTCCCGAACTCGCTCGTTCCCCTGGCCTCTCTCGCCGCCGAGCTCGACGTACCGACGCCGGCGATCGAATCCGTCGTCGACCTTGCCTGCGTGATGACGGACGTCGACTGGTGGAGCGTCGGCCGGACGGTGGAGAGCCTCGGCCTCGGCGGGATGACGGCGGACGAGATGCGCGACTTTGTCGCCCACGACTCGCATCGGTCACGCTGGCTTCGGGGGGCGCTTGCCGGCATCGGACGCTAGCGGCCTCCTCGGGCGACAGGGGCCGATCTGGCTGCGAACGATGGTCCGGATCAGGCTCTTCGAGGAGACTCTCGCCGAGCTCTACCGGCAAGGCCGACTCGTCGGCGTCGTCCATCTGTCGGTCGGTCAGGAAGCGACCGCGGTGGGCGTGTGCTCCGCACTCCGCGCCGGCGATCAGATCTCTTCGACTCACCGTGGGCATCACCACATGCTCGCGCGCGGCCTCGAGCCTCGCAGGATGTTCGCGGAGATCCTCGGCCGCGCGGGCGGATACTGCGGCGGAAAGGGCGGCTCGATGCACGTCAGCGCCCCGGCCGAGGGGGCGGTGGGCGCAAACGGGATCGTCGGCGGCGGCATCGCGCACGCCGTCGGCCTCGCGCTCGCCGCGAAGAGGCTCGGAACCGGGGGTGTCGCAGTGGCGTTCTTCGGCGACGGCGCGGCCAACCAGGGCGTCCTCTTCGAGTCGCTGAACCTCGCCGCGCTCTGGCAGGTGCCGGTGCTGTTCGTCTGCGAGAACAACGGCTACACCGAGTTCACGCCCACGACCGCTGTGACCGCCGGAGAGAGCATCGCGGCCCGCGCCGCCGCCTTCGGGCTTCGTGCGACGGCGGTCGACGGCGACGACGTCCTGGCGGTGAACCGGGCAGCAGAGGACGCCGTGGCGCGAGCGCGCACGCACGGCGAGCCGGGCTTCCTCGAATGCCGGACGACCCGGTGGCGAGGGCACCACGAGGGCGAGGAGAGCTACGCGCGTCCGTATCGAGGTCGCGTCGAGACCGTCGACCCGATCGATCGCCTCGAGCAAGCCCTGCTGGCTGCGGGGATCGACCTGCGAGCGTCCGCGGAGGCCGAGGAGCGCGCGGCCGTCGAGGCGGCGCTCGCCGACGCCGTGGCCGAGCCCGAGCCACCGCGGGAGCGGGCATTCGAGGACGTGTTCGCGTGACCCAGGTGTCCGCGCCCTCGGCTTCGACACGCCTCGCGCCGGCGCTCGCCGACGCGATCGCCCACTGCATGCGCGAGGACCCCCGCGTCGTCGTGTGGGGCGAGGACGTCCGGATCGGCGTTATGGGCCCGACGCGCGGCCTCGTCGACGAGTTCGGCCCCGAGCGGGTCGTCGACTGCCCCATCTCCGAGGCGGCCTTCGTCGGCGCCGCCGTCGGCGCGGCCATCGGCGGTCTCCGCCCGGTCGTCGACATCATGTTCTCGAGCTTCGCGTACGTGGCCTTCGACCAGCTCGTCAACCAGGCGGGTCGACTGCGGTACATGACGGGAGGTCAGGTGGCGATCCCCCTCGTGATCGTCGGCTCGGCCGGCGCCGCGGGGTCGAACGCCGCGCAGCACTCGGAGGTTCCCACCGCCCTCTTCCTCAACGCCGGCGGTCTGGACGCTCGCGCAGGAGGGCATCTCCGTCGAGGTCGTCGACGTCTGCAGCCTGAACCCGATGCCGTGGGAGCCGATCGTGGCCTCGGTCCGGAAGACGGGTCGGGCCGTCGTCGTCGACGAGGGTCGGCTCACGTGCTCGGTCGCGTCCGAGCTCGCGGCCGGGATCGCGGAGCGCGCGTTCGACGCGCTTCGTGGGCCGGTGCGGCGGCTGGCGGTGCCCGACGTCCCGATCCCGTTCGCGCCCAACCTCGAGGCCGCCGTGATCCCGAGCGAGGAGGCCATCGCAGCCTCCGTGCTGGAGGCCGTGCGTGCCTGAGCCGACGCCGATCCTGCTCCCGAAGGCCGGAATGAACATGGTCGAGGCGACCGTCGTCGCCTGGCACAAGTCGCCCGGCGACCGCGTCGAGGCGGGCGAACCGATCGTCGACGTCGAGACCGACAAAGTCGAGCTGCACGTCGAGGCGCCGGTAGCGGGCGTGCTCCGCGAGGTGCTCGTCGGCGTCGACGAGGACGCCGCGGTGGGAGCGACCCTCGGCCTGATCGAGCCGGCGGAGTGAGCGGCGTCCTCGACGGCGCGCGGGCGATCGTCACCGGCGCAGCCGGTGGCATCGGCGAGGCGACCGCGCGGCGCTTCTGCGAGGAGGGCGCGCGCGTGCTGCTCGTCGATCGCGACGGGGACGGCGCCGAGACCGCAGCAGCGGCGCTGCGAGCGGACGGGTACGAGGCGCATGCACGTACGGCCGACGTGACTGAGGAGCGCGCGCTTGCACGCGTCGTCGACGAGGCAGCCGAGCTCCTCGGGGGGCTCGACCTGGCGGTCGCGAACGCCGGAGTCCTCAGCGTCCGTCCGCTTGCAGAGCTCTCGCTGGCCGAGTTCGAGCTCACACTTCGAGTCAACGTCCTCGGCGTCTTCCTGACGTTCAAGCACACCGTCCCGCATCTGCGCGCCGCCGGCGGCGGAGCGCTTCTTTGCACCGCGTCCCAGGCGGGCGTCCGCGGCTACCGCGACATGACCGCCTATTGCGCTTCCAAGTTCGGGGTCGTCGGCCTGGTGCAATCGCTGGCGCAGGAGCTCGCACCCGATGCGATCCGGGTCTGCGCCGTCGCGCCGGGGATCACGGACACCGCGATGTACCGCGAGCTCGTGGCCGAGCGGGCGAGGCTGTGGAGCATCGGCGACGACGACGCGCACGAGCGGATCCGCGCGACGGTCCCGTTCGGGCGGGCGGCGAGCCCCCGGGAGGTGGCCGATGCCTTTGTCTACCTCGCGTCTCCCGGTGCGGCCTACGTCTCCGGGATAGCGCTCGTGCTGGATGCGGGAGAGCTCTCGGGGTGACGGGGCTGCTCGAGGACAAGGTCGCGCTGATCACCGGAGCCGGCTCCGGGATCGGTCGCGCCACCTCGCTCGTGTTCGCGGACGAGGGCGCGAAGCTCGTCCTCGCCGACGTCGACGAGCACGGCGGTGAGGAGACGGCGCGGCTCGTGCGCGAGGCGGGCGGCGACGCGCTGCACGTGACGTGCGACGTGACCGACTCCGTACACGTGGACGCGGCAGTCGCCAGCGCCGTCGAGCGCTTCGGCCGCCTCGACTGCGCGTTCAACAACGCCGGCATCGGCGGCGAGAGCACGCGCCTGGCCGACTACGAGGAGGAGGCCTGGCACCGGGTCATCGCCGTCAACCTGACCGGCGTCTTTCTCTGCATGAAGAGCGAGCTCCGGCAGATGGTCGCCCAGCGGTCGGGCGCGATCGTCAATGCGGCGTCACTCGTCGGCGTCATCGGCTATCCGTACCTGACCGCATACAACGCCGCGAAGCACGGGGTGATCGGGCTGACGCGGACGGCCGCGCTCGAGTACGCGACCCGCGGCATCCGCGTCAATGCCGTGTGCCCGGCCTGGATCGAGACGCCGATGGTGATGGACGAGGGTCCGGCGCCGGCGTCGATTCCCGAGGTCTACGAGGCGATCGCGAGCCTGGTGCCGATGCGGCGCCTCGGCAAGCCGAAGGAGGTCGCACAGGCGGTCGTGTGGCTCTGCTCCGACGCTGCCAGCTTCGTCACGGGACATCCGCTGCTCGTCGACGGAGGCGTCACTGCCGGGCGCGAACGCGCAGAGGACGCGCTCCTCGACCGGGCCTGAGCCTGCCGCTCAGGCGACCGAGCGCCAGAACTCGTCCAGGAGGCGGTTGTACTCGTCGGGTACCTCCTGGAAGGGCTGGTGCCCGGCGCCGGCGATCACGACCATGCGCGCACCGGCGATGTGCTCGGCGATCGCCTGCGAGAAGCGCGGAGGCAGGACGAGGTCCAGCTCGCCGACCGTCACGAGCGTCGGCGCGGCGATGGCCGCGATCCGGTCGGCGGAGTCGTACTCGATCAGCGCCTCTGCGGAGCGTGAGAAGGCGTCGACGGACTGCGCATACGGGCTCGCCTCGGCGGCCGCGATCCACTCGTCCATGATGCCGTCGTTCCAGATCCGGGGCGAGAAGCACCAGAGATTGACGGTAACGAGGAAGCCGCGGATCGAGTCGGCCTTCTCGGCCGACCAGATCCAGTTCCGGAAGATCTCGTGCAGAAAGCGGTCGGCGCGGCACCAGGTTCCGTTGAGGACGAGGCTCCGGACGCGGTCCGGGTGCGCGAGAGCGAGCTCCTGGGCGATTGCTCCGCCCATCGACGACCCGACGACGTGCGCCCGCTCGAGTCCGAGCACGTCCATGAGCGCGGCGGTGTCCGCCGCGAAGTCGGCGATGCGGAACGTGCCGTCCGGCGTCGCGGACCGTCCGACGCCCCGGTTGTCGAAGGTCGTGAGGCGGTACCGATCCTGGAGGCCGGCGACCTGGTCGACCCAGCAGGCACCCTCGTCCGCGAGGCCGGAGATGAAGAGGACGTCGTCGCCCTCTCCGGCCTGCTCGACCCACAGGTCGACGTCGTTCGCAGATGTCGTCGCCACGCGCTGCGAACCCTAGATCGGCGGGCGCCGCTCTGCCCATGGGCGCACGCGCTCGAGCGCTGCCCCGATCCTCAGCGCCTCGTCGTCGCGGTAGCGACGGGCGACGATCTGCATCCCGACCGGGAGCCCCTCTGCGCTCCAGCCTGCCGGGACGGAGAGGGCTGGGCACTGGCTGACGAAGTTGAACTGCGCCGTCAAGTCGAGCCCGTGGTAAAGGCCGTCTCCGCGATCCCCGGACCACATGGAGTCGTCCTCCTCGACCGGCCGGGCGACCTGCGACATCGTCGGGCAGAGCAGCGCGTCGTAGCGCTCGAGGATCGGCGCGAGCTGCTTCCAGGCACCGGTCCGGACGAACTCCAGCCGCTTGAACCCGACGGCGTCGAGCGCGAGCCCGGCCTCCATGAGCTCGACCACGTGCGGGTCCATCCGCTCCCGGAACTCGTCGAGCTTGTCTCCGAAGATCGCCGCGAGGTAGACGCCCCAGTGCGCGACCCACGCGTCGGGCACCTCCCGCCCCCAGCCGACGTCCACTTCTTCGACGACGGCGCCGGCGCCGGCGAGCGCCTCGGCGGACTCGCGTACGGCTCGCTCCACCTCCGGCGCGACGGCGTAGCAGCCGAGGTCGACGTCGAGAGCGAGCCGCATCCCCTCGACCGATGCGTCGATCGGCTCGTCCAGGTCGAGCGACGGCTCGAGCGACATGACGTCGCGCTCGCTCGGACCTTGGGCAACGGAGAGGAAGAGACGCGCGTCGTCGATGGTCCGCGCCAGCGGCCCGAAGTGCTGGATCGTGTCGAACTGCGTCGGCAAGAAGTCGAGCGGGATGCGCCCGAAGCTGGGCTTGAGCCCGACGACGCCGCACCACGCGGCCGGGATGCGCACGGAGCCGCCCATATCGGTCCCCTCCGCGAGCGGTACGCAGCCGGAAGCGACCGCGGCGCCGGAGCCGCCCGACGAGCCGCCGGGCGTGCGACTCTCGTCCCAGGGATTCCGGGTGACGCCCCACAACGGGCTCTCGGTGAAGCTCGAGTAGGCGAACTCCGGAGTCGTCGTCTTCCCGACCATGATCGCCCCGGCGGCGAGCAGGCGTTCCACGAGCAGCGCGCTCCGGTCGGGAACCCAGTGCTCGAACGCGTAGGAGCCCATCGTCGTCCGCTTGCCCCGCGTCGGCGTGAGGTCCTTGATCGCGACCGGGACGCCGTGGAGCGGGCCTACGTCCGCCCCGGACTCGAGCGCTCGCTCGGCGTCGCTGGCGAGGGCGATCGCCTCGTCAGGGTAGACGAAGCAGAAGCAGTTCAGCCGCGGGTTCAGCTGCTCGATCCGGGCGAGGCTCGCAGCGACGACCTCTACGGGCGAGACGTCCCGCGCCCTGATGCGGCGGGCGAGCTCCGCCGCCGGAGTGAAGCCGAGATCGAGGTCGGCGATGCTCAGCGGACCACGAGCACGTCGCAGGGCGCGTGATGCACGACCGTCGTGCTCACCGACCCCAGGACCAGCCGTTTCGCGGCGTTCTGTCCGCGGGTCCCCACCACGATCAGGTCGGCCCCGGAATCCTCGGCCTCCTGAACGATCACGTCCGCCGGATGACCGGTGCCCTCGACGAAGACGCCCTCGAGGCCGCGGCCCTCCAGGTACTGCCGCGCCTCGGCGAGCGCGTTCGTGCGCGCCTCGGCGGCCGCCGGGTCGACCGGTGACACGCTGCCCGCGGGGTCACGGAGGAGCCTCGTTACATCCGCGGAGCAGACGACGGCGAGCGTGGCGCCGTTCGCGATGTCGGCAGCTCGCTCGAGGGCCTTGTGCGAATGCTCGGATCCGTCGAACCCGACCACGATCCGCTTCATGGTTCGCTCCTTTCGAGGGGGTGACAACGGGAGCTTACGCCCGCGTCACGACCCGCATCGCCGCGCCGGTGCCCCCGTCGATCCTCAGCGTTGCTCCGGTCATGTGCGCGGATTCGTCGGAGGCGAGCCAGGCAACGAGCGAAGCGACGTCCGAGCCGGTGCCGAAGCGGCCCGAGGGCGGGAGGACCCGCGCCGCCGGATTTTCGGCATGATCCTCGTGGCCCGCAGGCGTTGCCTGGACGCCCGGGACGATGTCGCCCGGGCAGACGGCGTTCGACCGGACACCCCGGGGCGCTCCCTCGGCGGCGAAGAGCTCTGCGACGGCGAGGACGCCGGCCTTCGTGACCGAATACGCGGCGATCTCGTGGACAGCACGGATGCCCGCGTCGGAGGCGATGAGGATCATCGAGCCCGAGCCCTGCTCGCACATCGGCCCGAAGCAAGCCCGTGCGACCCTGAACACGGAGGTCAGGTTCACCTCGACGAGCTCGCGAAAAGCAGCCGCCGGCGTGGACTCGATCGGTCCCTGGAAGAGGATGCCGGCGCTGGCGACGAGGACGTCGAGCCTACCGTGTCCGAGCTCGAGGGCCTGCTCGACAGCCCGGTCGGAGGCCGCGCGATCGCGGTGGTCGCACCGGAGAAAGCTCGCGCCCGTCTCGCCTGCGACCGACTCGCCGCGCCCCGTGCTGCGACCGGTGAAGCCGACGGTCATGGCCTCGGCGCGCAGACGCCTGACACACGCGGCGCCGATTCCGGACGTCCCGCCGGTGACGAGCGCGCACCGGCCGTCGAGTGCGAGCCCGACCGTCATCCGCCCTCGAGACGATGGGCGACGGCGCTCGCCCGAAGCGAGGCGCGCATGCCCCCGTCGACGAGCAGGATCGACCCGTTGCAGAAGGCTCCGTCGGCGGAGGCGAAGAACGCGACGGCCCCCGCCACGTCGGTGCCGGTGCCGACCCGCGCCAGCGGAGGGAGGGTCCAGCTCGCCGCATCGCCGCGCTCGTCTCGACCGTCGACGTGCGTCGCCATCCCCGGAGCGGTGTCGCCGGGGCAGACCGCATTCACCCGAATCCCGTGCGGGCCCGCCTCGACGGCGAGCGTCTGCACGAGCATGTTTACCGCGCGCTTCGAGACCGAGTAGGCGCCGATCGCCGTCTCGGCCCACACACCGGCGTCCGAGGAGATCATGGTGATCGAGCCTCCGCCGGCTGCACGGAGATGCGGGAGGCAGGCGACGGCATAGAGCGTGTAGCCGAGGAGGTTCGTCTCGAGGACCGCGTCCCAGGCAGCGTCCGTCGTCTCCGAGAGCGGAGCCTCGTGGAGAACGCCGGCGTTCGCGACGAGCGCGTCGAGGCCCCCGAGCCGGGCGACGGCCTCGTCGACCGACGCGCGCACCGCCTCGCCGTCCCGTGTGTTCGCGAGGACGAAATCGGCGCCCGTCCGAGAAGCGGCCTCCTGTGCGCGGCCCTCGTCGCGGCCGGTGAAGACGACCGCGGCGTCCTCCGAGCGAAGCCGCTGGACGATCGCTGCGCCGATCCCGGAGGTCCCTCCAGTGACGAGGGCTCGCAGACCGTGGAGTCTCGCCATACCGCTCCATCCTCCCACGCGGCGGCGACAGGAGGAAACAGCGCGTCACGCCTCTTGATCCTGTGCCGCCGAGGCCCTAGCCTTCGTTTTCCGTCTCGTTTAGCGCGGTGTGGCCAGAGACGGGGACAATCGACAAGGAGGGCTGCATGGAAGCCACCAGCGTCCCGACGCCCAACCAACCGGCAACGGCTCGGCTGACGGGCTCGACGGAGCTCGCCCGGAACGCGCTCGGCCTGCCCCAGATCCTCTTCTGCATCGTCACGGGATCGGCGCCCCTCGCCGCGATGATGTTCAACGATCCGCTGTCTGGCCTGGGAATCGGGATCTCGGTGCCGTCGGCCTTCTGGATCGCGACGTTCTCGTTCACGCTCTTCTCGGTCGGGTACGTCGAGATGGCACGGCGGGTCACCACCGCCGGCGGCTTCTACTCGTACACCTCCTACGGCTTCGGCCGCATCATCGGCCTCGGGACGGCCGGAGGGATCGCGGCGGCGTACGTCTTCTTCACGTTCGGCGTCAACGGTGTGACCGCGTACTTCGCGCAGACGAGCATCAAGGACCTCGCGAACTTCAGCATGGACTGGCGCATCTACGCCTACGTGTTCCTGGTGCTCATGCTCCTGGTCACGTACTTCCACATCGAAATCGTCGCCCGCATCCTCGGCTTCTGCCTGCTCGGCGAGCTGCTCATCCTGTTGATCTTCTCGTTCTCGGTGCTCGGGCATGGCGGCGGCCCCGACGGGGTCGTCTGGTCCGCGCTCAATCCGGCCGGGATGTTCAGCGGCGGCAGCGGCGTGTCCGGCGCGGCGAGGGTCTTCGGCGCGTCGGCGGCCGGCGTCGGCTTCTTCGGCGCGTACTGGTCCTGGGTCGGCTTCGAGATGGCGCCGAACTATGCGGAGGAGGCCAAGAACCCGAAGAAGATGATGGCCTACGCCATCTACATCTCGTGCATCGGGCTCGGCATCTTCTACACGTTCTGGTCGTGGATGCTCGTTACCGCGTACGGCTCTTCGAAGGACCAGTGGCCGTGGGCCGTCTCGACCCAGTACGGGATCAAGAGCGCGCCCGCGAGCGTCGGCCTGCCGCACGGCGACTACGCGAGCGTCTACTACCCGGTGGCCCAGAAGTTCACCGGTCACATCATCAAGGACCTGTTCGAGATCCTCATCATCACGGGCTCGTTCGCATGCTCGCTCGCCTTCTGGAACACGTCGAACCGCTACCTGTTCTCGATGGGGCGCGAGCGGATCCTGCCGCGCTGGCTGGGGCGGACGCACGTCACGCACAAGAGCCCGTTCATCGCGACGCTGGTCGTGTTCACGCTCGCCGTGATCGGCACGACGCTCTTCGCGGCGGGCGCGCTCGGCGGCTCGCAGCGCGCGTCGCTGAAGATCGACACGTCGAGCCCCCTCGTCTCGCTCCTCCAGATCGGGACGTGGATGCCGTTCCAGGGCAACCTGCTCCTCTTCCCGATCATGGCCCTGTGCGACGTCGCGATCCTCGTCTACTTCCTGCGCGAGGTGAACCGCGACGGCTTCCACTGGTTCAAGACGCTCGTCGCGCCGATCCTCGGGGCGGGGTCGATCATCTTCGCGGTCTATCTGATGGTGTCGAATCGCAAGGCCCTGACGACCGGGACGCTGACCGGCTGGACCTACTGGTCCCCGTTCATCGCCCTGTTCATCTTCCTCGGCGGCTGCCTGCTCGGCCTCGTCTACTACCGCTGGTCGAAGCCGCGGTATGACGCGGTGGGCAAATTCGTCCACGAAGAGGCCTGAGCCTCACAGCATCCACGGCGGGGCGGCTTCCGGGCCGCCCCGCTCCTCTCCGGGAGAGCCGTGCACGAGGAACGCGGAGAAGTCGAGGTCGAGGGCGGCGCCGTCCGCTACCGGATTCTCGGCGAGGGCGACCGGACGCTCATCCTGCTGCACGGCGGTCCTGGCGGCGGAAGCCTCTACCTGAAGCCGCTGGAGCGGCTGGCCGGGCCGAAGCGGCGCGTCGTGCTGTACGACCAGCTCGGCTGCGGCGCGTCGGATCGGCCGCACGACTCGTCCCTGTGGCGGGCCGATCGGTTCGTCGACGAGCTCGAGCTGCTTCGCCGCCACCTGGACCTCGACGCCTTCGACCTGTACGGCCACTCGTGGGGAGGGATGCTGGCGACCGACTACGCGCTCGCCCACCAGCAGCGCCTGCGCAGCCTCGTCCTCGCCTCCACGATCGCCGATGCGTCGCTCCTGAAGCGGGAGATGGAACGACTCTTGCAGGGCTTCCCCAACGAGCTGCGCGAGACGCTTCGCCGGCACGAGGCGGCGGGAACCACGGAGGCGTCCGAATACCAGGACGCGATCATGAAGGTCTACCGGCGCCACCTGTGCCGCTGCGACCCGTGGCCGCCCGAGGTCGTCAAGACCTTCGAGGACTTCGCGATCGACGTCTATGTCCCGATGTGGGGGCCCAGCGAGTTCGCCTTCGACGGCAACCTGAGCGACTGGGACCGCGTCGACCGTCTGCACGAGTTCCGGGTTCCGACACTGATCACCGTCGGGCGGCACGACGAGCTCACGCCGGCGTGCAGCGAGCAGATCCACGAGCGGATTCCCGGCTCGAGGCTCGTGGTGTTCGAGGACGGCTCGCACATGACGTTCTGGGAGGAAACGGAGAGCTACCTTCAGGTTGTGGAGGAGTTCCTCCGCTCGGTCTAGACCGCGGTATGCAGCTTCAAACCGACATCCCCGACGAGCTGCGATTCCGCGGCATCGAGCCGCTGCAGGAGGCTCGCGGCTTTGCGATCACGCTTGACGAGGCGGAGCCCTGGGGCGGGGGACGGATCGCGGGGCGCGTCGAGCGGCGCCGCGAACGCCGAGATCGCCGCGCGGTACTCGTCGACCTCTGCTGCCACGCCAGCTGGATCGACGTCGCGCCGCAGCTCGTCGGGCGGAAGCGCCTCCTCAGCTGGTCGACGTACGGCGACATCCGCAATCGGGCCGTCCCCATCTGGCTCGACGACGAGATCTTTCGTGCCCGGGTCGACGTGGGGCCGCTCGACGACGCCAACTGGCGGCACTTCACCTTCGATGTCCCCGACGGCCTGCCGCGTGCCCTCGAGGGAACGTTCGTGGCGTTCCGCTGGCGGGTCGAGGCGCGGCGGGCCCGCCGTCTCGGGAGCGACCTCGCCTCGCTCCCGCTCCTCCTCGTCGCAACGCAGAATCGCCCCGTCGTGCGGGTCGAGACGAGCCCGATCGGGACCTGGCGGCTGCTCGAGTGGAGATCCACGGAGGACGTCGACGCCTCGGGCGGCCCGTGCTCGATCGCGTTCGAGGAGCGACGGCCCGAGGACATGCCGCTTGCCGGCGAGACGCGTGAGGCAGAGCTCGCCCGCCGGAACGCCGCCTAACGTTGCGCGCCGTCCTCGCCCTGGCTCTGCTCGCTCTCGTCGGGGTTGCGGCTGGCGCCTCGCCGGCACCCGCCGCATCGCGCTGCCCGACCGAGACCTTCTTGAGCTTCGATCACCTCGCGTACGTCTCGAAGCGCGTCCCGGCGGGCTCGGCGCTCTCGCCGGGATCGCCCCTCGGAAGCGGGGCGATCGACGAGCCGACGAGTCCTGACGGCTGCCGGCGGGCGCGTCATTCCGCCCAGGTCCGGGCTGCCGGCTCGATCGAACCGCCGGTCGCGCTGATGGTGGACGGACGGCCGCGGACGGTCTTCGTGATCGGACACAGGTGTGACGGTTCAGTCGAGGGGGCGTACTGGGACTGCCTGCTGCAGCCGCTCGTCTTCCGGCGGCGACGCTTCACCGGGACGAGCTATCCCGCCCTGCCCGCGCCGAGGAGGACGCTCCCGCTCGGAGCTGCGATCGGCACGGCCCGCCTCGGCGGCAGGACGGTCACCGTTCGCCGAATCGAAGGCGTCGACCCGCTGGTTGCGGTCGGTGTCTCCGGACGTCCGAGCGAGGCGTTTCTCGGCGCTCGCACCTGCCCCTACGAGGGGTTCTCGAACACGCCCGCGCTCGACAACCTGCTCCGCTGCCTCCGGAGCCCGGTGTGGTTCACCTTCGACCCGCCGGGCGGCGAGCCCGGGGGAAACATCGTCGCCCGAAGCGACCGGCCGCTCGGGGCGGACGTGGCGGGCGCGCCGCTCAGCCTGGTACGCCTCCCGCGTGTCGCGAACTTCGTACCGGAACGGCCATCCCGCCGCATCGGTGTCAGTCGCGTCGCCGCGAGCGTGAGTTTCCGCGTCCCGAGCGTGCCCGCCGGCATCTACGAGGCGGTCGTCTCGTGCCCGCGCTGCGCGTCCGGCTCGGGTGGGAAGACCCTGTTCCCGGCGGGATCGATCCTCATTACCGCCAAGCCCAAGACCTCGCGCGGGATCCAGATCGTCTCGTACGCCCTCACTGCGGCCTTGGTCGCTGCGATCATCCTGGCGTTCCGGACGTGGCGCCGGCGCCGGCGACCCGGGTCCGCCTCTACGCCGTCCGGAGAGGCAGGCTCTTGACTCCGTGGAAGAAGTTCGAGCGGAGGCGCTTCGGCGCGCCGGCGAGCTCGAGTCGGCCAAGGAACGGCTGCATCTCCTCCAGCCAGACCCGAAGCTCGAGACGGGCGAGGTGCGCGCCGAGGCAAAAGTGAGGGCTTCCGAGACCGAACGAGAGATGGCGGTTCGGGTCCCGGCCGACGTCGAAGCGCCCTGCGTAGGGGAACTGGTCCTCATCCCGGTTGGCTGACGCATACCAGAGCGCGACCTTGTCGCCGGCCCGGATCGTCTGGCCGCGCAGCTCGACATCGCTTCTAGCGGTGCGCCGGAAGTGGAGCAGCGAGGGGGCGAAGCGGAGGATCTCCTCGGCCGCCCTCGGGATCAGGGAGGGATCGGCCAGCAGCCGGTCCCGCTCCGCGGGATGCTCGAGCAGCGCGAGGAGCCCGTTGGACATCGCGTGACGGGTCGTCTCGTTCCCGGCCGTGACGATGAGCAGGAAGAAGAGATCGAACTCGTGCTCGGAGAGACGGTCCCCGTCGATCTCGGCCTCGATCAGACGGGTGGTCAGGTCGTCCCGAGGCTCGCGACGTCGCTCCGCCGCCAGCCGATTCGCGTACTCGAACATCTCCGGCGCGGCCGGGCTCGAGAAGGGGAGGTGCGCGTAACGCGAGAGGTCGGCCTCCCCGGCCACGAACTCGCCCGCCTGGTCCGGGTCGGTGTTCCCGAGCATCCTGTTCCCGAGCTCGACGAGGCGACGCCGGTCGGCGAGCGGCACGCCCATCAGCTCGCAGAGGATACGCATCGGCAACTCGACGGCGACTGCATCCACGAAGTCGAGCTCGCGCTCCGCGAACGCGCTTTCGAGGAGCTCCCGGAACAGCTCGCGGATCCGCCTTTCGTACGCGTTGACGGCGCGGGGCGTGAACGCCTTGTTGACGATGTTGCGCAGCCGTGTGTGCTTCGGCGGGTCGGAGTCGAGCATCGACATCCTCGACTCGACCTGTTCCGGCGTGAGGTCCATGAGCGACGTGCCTCCGAGCGCGGACGAGAACGTCTCGTGGTCCCTGGAAGCTGCGAGCACGTCGTCGTAGCGCGTCAGCGACCAGAAGCCGCGGCCCCGCCGCTCGTCCTGCCAGAAGACGGGCGCCTCGCTGCGGAGCAGGGCGAACCACCCGTACGGCACGCCCTCGACCCAGCGGTCGAGATCCGTGAGGTCGACGTCGGCGAGCGAGGCGTCGGTGATCGCACTCATGGGAGCGACACCTGCAACTCGCCGTTCTCGACACGAACCGGGAGGAGCGTGAGCGGATCCACGGCCGGCCCCCGCAGCACCTCCCCGGTGCGCAGGTCGAACCTGGAGCTGTGGCAGTAGCAGGTGAGGCGATCGTCCTCGAGGTCGCCGTCGGCCAGCGGGCATTCCTCATGCGTGCAGTCGTTGTCGAACGCTGCCCAGGAGCCGTCGTCGAGCCGGGCGAGCGCGATCTCGCGCCCGTCCACGATCACGGCGTCGAGGTCGGGGCGGCCCTCCTCCGGGCCGAGACTCGTCCAGTCACCCACGGGAGAAGTCTAGGACGCTCGCGCGCGGTCGATGAACGCGTCGAAGAACGCGGTGCGGAACGCGAGGGACTCCTCAGCGCCTCGGTAGACCGCTTCGCGGAGCGCGTCGACGTCCACCCCGGCCTCCGCGACCTCCACCGGATGCCGCTCGATCCAGAGCTCCCAGAGGGCGGGCGTCGCCTCCGGGTGGAACTGGATGCCCCACGCCTCGGTGCCGTCGACGCGAAACGCCTGGTTCGGAACTGCTTCGCTGGTCGCGAGGACCGTGGAGCCGTGCGGGGGCTCGAAGACGTCGTGGTGCCACTGGTAGACCCCGGCCCTCGAGTCGAGCAGACGGAAGACGGGATCGTCGCGGGCGTTCTCGGTCGGGACGATCTCCTGCCAGCCGATCTCGGGCTCGTCAGCGGCGCGAACCTCGCCGCCGAGCGCGCGTGCGAGGAGCTGTCCGCCGAGGCAGATGCCGAGCACCGGCACTCCGCGCTCGACCGCGTCCCTCAGCAGCAACCGCTCTGCCCTGAGCGCCGGGACGCCGTCCTCGTCCCAGGCGTGCGCGTTCCCTCCCATCGGGATGATCGCGGCGAAGTCGCCCGCGTCGAGCTCGTCGACCGCCTCGTCCCAGGCACGGAACCGGCGATAGGGAAGCCGCGCGGCGTCGAGGCGCTCGCCCAGGAGACCGAGCCCTCTGAGCGAGTACTCCTGCTCGATGACGAGGATCGGCTTCACCGTCGAGACGCTAGTCGACACGCCCTGTAGAGTCGAACCCGGCGATGGTTGCTACAACGAAGAAGGCCCGCCCTGCAGTCCGGCCGGACGCCCTCGAGGCCGCCTTCGCATTCCCGGCGCTCGACGCGATCTTCACCCGGCGGGCGCGCCGCTTCGCGCTCGGGGCGACGCTCACCGGCCCGCTGGCCTTCCGCTCTGAGCAGGAGCCGGTGCCGCTCGCCTACGAGGAGGAGGCGATCCTCGTCGCGGCGGCGACCGGCGTCACCGGCGTCGTCCGCGAGGAGTGGCCCTTCATGACCGCTGAGGGTGGGGCGACCGGCGCCGACAAGCTCGCCTCGTTCACGGGCCGGAGCTTCCCGAGCCCTCTTGCGATCCACGGGACCGAGCTCTTCTGGACGAACGACGACGGCGTGTTCGTCCTGCCGCAGCGGGACCAGAAGCCCGAGCGATACGTCGAGCTCCAGACGCAGGAGGAGCGGCACGAGCTCTACCGGCGGGCGCTCAAGCTCCAGGACGGGCGCCTCGACGTCCCGCGCCGGCGGCCGAACCTGTTCAAGTTCAACGAGTGGCTTGTGAACACCGAGGGCGCGACGCTCTTCATCCCCATCTCGGACGTCACGCGCCAGTGCATCTCGGCCATGCTCCTGTACTTCGACCGGCCGCACGGCTACTACGTCGTCGACAAGCAGCTCGGGAACGATCCGCTGCGCCCATTCGTCGACTCCGGCCTGATCGCTCCCAGCCACCCGGTCGACCTCTGGGACTTCGAGCGCTGGCAGATGGTCGACATGAACGGCGTCGAGCAAGGGCTCGTGGTCGAGAACCTGATGATCGCGACGCAGGCGCTCGGCGTCGGCGGCCACCCGTTTTCCGGCGGGAAGGGACGCGTCACCATGGGCGGCGAGAAGCAGTGGCTCGAGGCCGGGGGGGAGGGGCCGTGCGGCTCGCTCGGCTTCACGTTCCACCGTGTCCCCGACGAGGCGCCGGTCGGCGCAGGCGAGGAGATCCCGGTCGGTCTGGAAGGGGTCTTCGAGGGGGCCTGTCCGCCTTTCCACGCCGACATGGACGCCGCCGTCGACTTCGTCCTCGACCTGCGCTGGGGGGAACGCGGCATCTTCTCGGCGCCCGAGGGGCAGCGGATCCCGTGGCGCTCACCCGAGGTCGCACGGGCCGTCCCGCGGCCCTCGGAGGAGGCGGTGGAGGCGACGAAGACTCTCTGCCGGTACATCTGGAACACGTACGGGCGCTTCCCGGCGACGATCGACCCGTTCCTGATGACGGTCTGGTACCAGGCCGCCCACCTCGACGTCGAGTTCTACGAGCAGTACTACCCGCCCGAGGCGCTGCCCGCGCACGTCCGCTCGCACATGCACGACTGGCACGACCTGTAGGCGGTGGCGAAGGACGCGGTGCTCGGGCTCGGGGACCTCGAGCTCGAGCTGGGAGGGACGCTTCGCGACGCGCGACTCGCCTACCGGACGCACGGCACGCTCGCTCCCGGCCGCGACAACGCGATCCTCTTTCCGCACATGTACTCGGCGACGCCGGCGTCCCTCGATCCGTGGATCGGCCGCGGTCGCGCGCTCGATCCCGGGCGCTGGTTCGTCATCTGCCCCGCCCAGCTCGTGAACGGCGAGCTCGCGATCGGAGACGACGTCGCCGCGCAGCACCGGCTCGTGTCGGAGAGCCTCGGCATCGAGCGGCTCGCGCTCGTGCTGGGCTTCTCGATGGGAGCGCAACAGGCCTACGAGTGGGCCGTCGTCTTCCCCGAGATGGTGAGCCGGCTCGCGGCGTTCGCGGGGCTCGCACGGACGACGCCCGCCAACGACCTCCTGGTCGCGGCCTCCGCCGACGCCCTCCAGACCGGCGGCACGCGGCAACATGCCCGCTTCTGGGCCGCAACCGGTCTCTCGGCCGCGCTCTTCCGGGACGAGGCGTGGCGCGACGCGGGCTTCACCTCGGTCGCCGACCTCGTCACCCGCCTGTTCGAGGAGGACTACGGATCCCTCGAGCCAACCGACCTGCTCGCCCAGCTCGCGAAATGGCGACGGGCAGACGTCTCCCGGCACACGGGGGGCGACCTCGCCGCCGCGCTCCGTCGCATCACCGCACGCACCGTCGTCGCGCCCTTCTCGACCGACCGCTGGTTCCCGTTCGAGGACTGTCGTGCCGAGCAGGAGCTCATCCCGGGGAGCACCCTGCGCGTGATCGAGAGCCCCTGGGGCCACTACGCCTGGGGCATCACCGCCGCCGAGACCGCTCAGATCGACCAGGTCATCGAAGACCTGCTCGCTACATGACCTCGCGGTAGCGGTCCCGCTCCCAGTCGGACACCTGTCGCGCGAAGAGCTCGAGCTCGTGCCGCAGCATCACCGCGTAGACGTCGACGAACATGTCGCCGTACACCGAGCGGGCGAATGGGCTCTGCTCGAATGCCGACAGCGCATCGGCGAGATTCGTGGCTGCGCGAGGGAGCGACGGGTCGACGTGGGGGTCGCCGGTGACGATCGGCGGGAGCTCGAGATCGTTCTCGAGCCCGTCGGCTCCCGCGGCGAGGCAGCCGGCGACGACGAGGTACGGGTTCGCGTCGGCCGACGCCCACCGGCACTCCAGTCGCGTGGCCGCGCCCTGGTCGACCACCGAGCGCACGGCGACGAGTCGGTGGTCGAGCCCCCAGCTCACCTGCGTCGGCGAGAAGGAGTAGTCCTCGACCCGCTTGTAGGCGTTGATCGTCGGGCAGTTGACCGCCTGCAGCTCGAGCTGGTGTGCGAGCAGCCCCGCGAGGTAGCGGCTCATCAGCTTCGAGCGGAGCGGCGGATCGTCGTCCGCGTCGGCGAAGGCGTTCCGGTCCTCGGCGTCGAGCAGGCTCTGGTGGATATGCAGACCGTTCCCGGCCTCGGTGATGTACGGCTTCGGCATGAACGTCGCCCGCAACCCGTGCGCGGCGGCGACCTGCTTCACGACGTACTTGAAGACGACGGTCGCGTCGGCGACGTCGATCGCCGACCCGTGGCCGAGGTTCACCTCCACCTGCGCGGGACCGTACTCGACGTTCCACGCCTCGACGAAGATGCCGGACGCCTCCAGGATCCGCTTGATCTCGCTGACGACCGGCTCGACGTCGGCTCCCTTCTGCATCGAGTAGCAGTGGGCGCCGACGTACAGCGGCTCCCAGTCCGACCGGCAGAGGTGGAACTCGAGCTCGGTCGCGGCGACCGGCTCGTACCCGAGCCGCTGCATGCGTTCCACCGCCCGACGCAGGATCGCGCGCCCGTCCATCGCGACGGACTCGTGCGTCGCCGGCTCGATCGCGTCGCAGATGCAGAACGCCGTCCCTTGCCGCCAGGCCGCGACGCGAAGGGTGGACAGATCCGGGACGACGTGCATGTCGGGGTAGCCCGTCTCGTCGTTCACGAACGCCGTCGGGAAGATCACGCCGTGCATGTCCCACGTGAACGCGACGTTGGCGATCGCGAAGCCGAGGCCACGGGCCGACGAGACGAAGTGCTGCGGCGAGAGTCGCTTTCCCCTGGGAATGCCCCACGTGTCGGCGAACATGCACTCGACCGTGTGCACCCCGTTGCGGTCGAGGAATTCGCGGGCCGCCTCGACGTCGGCTTCGGCTGCGGTCATCGTCATGGCTTGTTCCCCTTGCGAGGCGGTGGGTTATCGTAACCCTCGATGCGCGCGGTCGTGCTCCGTTCATTCAACGCACCCCTCGAGCTCGAGGAGCGCGACGTTCCGGCCGCGCGGAACGGCGGCGAGAGCGTCCTGCGCGTGCTCGCGTGCGGCGTCTGCCACTCCGACCTGCACGTCGTGGAGAA